>ODAJ012183758.1_pt1 | contig 36047 bp, 28 predicted proteins | sample 1539241 | NCBI WGS metagenome assembly ODAJ01 (sample SAMN02144231, study PRJEB22623) | gut metagenome | biome: sheep rumen | host: Ovis aries | place: New Zealand
AAACGCCGTAAGGCGTTTTGCCGAGCCGCTTTGCGGCTCAGCGCTGCAGCCGTGCTGCAGCGCCATATATCCATTGCAATGAGCATCGCGAGAATGATTTTTGAATCATTCGCTGCCAAACTTGTCGTTTGGCAGCGAAATCAATCGAATCCTCGATTGATTTCGCCATGTGATGATCATTATGATAGGCAAAGAGTAAAAAAACATGGAGCGGAGTCCGTTATATGGATAGAAAAGTTCCGGACAAGTTCATACGCAAGCCGCGGATCGCCCATTGGCAGGTGATCTCCGCCCTGTTGATGGGGTACGATGTTTTCGTTGTGAACGTCGCCTTCCTTGCGGCACTCTGGCTGCGCTTCGACTGCCAGTTCTCCGCAATCCCGGAGGTCTATCTCGGCGCATGGCGGAAGTTCACCTTGATCTATACCCTGTTTTGCCTGCTGGTTTTCTGGGTCGGACGGCTGTACCAGAGCATCTGGCGTTTTGCCAGCTATCATGAGCTGGAGAGACTTTTGCTGGTCAACCTGCTGACGGGGGCCTTCCACGTCCTGGGTATCTCGCTGTTCTTCTACCGCATGCCGATTTCCTATTTTGTCTTCGGCATCGTGATGCAGACTGTGCTGCTCACCGGGATTCGCTTTGCCTATCGCTTCGTCCTGCTGATCCGCAGCTGGAAGGACAAGCGCGGCCAGGCGGCGCACCGGGTCATGCTGATCGGAGCCGGCTCCGCCGGACAGCTGATCCTCCGGGACCTGATGAAGGCTGACGACAGCCAGGACAAGGTCTGCTGCGTGATCGACGACAACCCCAATAAGTGGAATCGTCTTCTGGAAGGGGTTCCAGTGGTCGGCGGCCGGGAGGATATCCTCCTCAATGTGGAGAAATATAAAATCGACCGGATCTACCTGGCCATTCCCTCCGCCTCGGCAGAAGCCAGGCGGGACATCCTCGATATCTGCAAGGAGACAAGCTGTGAACTGAAAACGCTTCCGAGCATTGTCCAACTGGTGGAGGGCAGCGTCAGCGTGGGCGCCATGAAGGACGTGGCCATCGAGGACCTGCTGGGGCGCGAGCCCATCCAGGCGGATATGACGGACGTGTTCAATTACCTGGCGGACAAGGTCATTCTCGTCACCGGCGGCGGCGGGTCCATCGGCAGCGAGCTCTGCCGGCAGATCGCCTCCCACAACCCCAAGCAGCTGATCATCTTTGACATTTACGAAAATAACGCCTATGAGATCCAGCTGGAGCTGCGGGACAAGTACCCGGAGCTGAATCTGGTGACGCTCATCGGCTCCGTGCGGGACAGCCGGCGGCTGGAGCAGGTTTTCTCCGATTATCATCCGGACGTGGTCTATCACGCGGCGGCCCATAAGCATGTTCCGCTGATGGAGGACAGCCCCTGCGAGGCCATCAAGAACAACGTCATCGGTACATACAAGACCGCGTATGCCGCCATGGCTCATGACTGCAAGCGCTTTGTACTCATCAGCACCGACAAGGCGGTGAACCCCACCAACATTATGGGCGCCTCCAAGCGCCTGTGCGAGATGGTGATCCAGGCTTTCGACTGGAAGGTGCGGGAGGGCAAGGCCTACGAGATGCCGACGCTCTTCACCCATACCGGCGACGGGACGGATCTGCTGGGCGGCCTGCGGCTGCCTCGCCGGCCCCGGACCGAATTTGTCGCCGTCCGCTTTGGAAACGTGCTGGGCAGCAACGGCTCGGTGGTGCCCATCTTCAAACGCCAGATTGCCAAGGGCGGCCCCGTTACCGTGACCCATCCCGATATCATCCGCTATTTCATGACAGTGCGCGAGGCGGTGAGCCTGGTGCTCCTGGCGGGGACCTATGCCAAGGGCGGGGAGATTTTCGTGCTGGACATGGGAAGCCCCGTGAAAATCGATACGCTGGCCCGCAACCTGATCCGCCTCTCCGGCTTTAAGCCAGACGTGGATATCAAGATCGAGTACACGGGCCTGCGGCCCGGCGAGAAGCTCTATGAGGAAAAGCTGATGGCGGAGGAGGGCATGCGCAAGACGCCCAATAAGCTCATCCACATCGGCAGCCCCATTCCCTTCAATACCGACACCTTCCTGATGCAGCTGGAGCCGCTGATGGATGCGGCCTATGCCAACCGGGAGGATATCCGCGGCGTGGTTGCCGAGATGGTTTCGACCTACCATCCTGTCGGCGAGCACGGGCAGACCAAAAAGGACGCGGTCTACGAGCAGCTGGTGCTGGAGACGGTGTGACAGTCCGGAAACCACATGACCGATGGCCCCCTTGCTGCCGGTTCAGGCAGCGGGGGGCGTTTCGTTTTATGACAACCGGCCGGAGCACAAAAAGGATTTTGACGAAAAGCAAAAAACCGTTCGTTGACAAGTATAATTCGATGTGATAAAGTAGCTTGATAAAATGTGCGGATTTGTGTCTAACTGAACAGGTGCCTTGCCCTTGGCGGTAACGGCAGAAGGAGAGAGGTCCATGAATCAGGAATTCTACATTGCAGACCCACGGTTTCGCGGGATCGAGGCTTTTGAAAAACGCGTCTGGCTGTCTTCCCCCACAATGCATCGGGAAGAGCAGTTCTATGTGGACGAGGCCATTGCGACCAACTGGGTCTCCACCATCGGAGAGAACATCAACCAGGTGGAGCGGACCTTCGCCCAGCGCCTGGGCCTGAACTACGCGGTAGCGCTGAGCTGCGGGACGGCGGCGCTCCATCTGGCGACCCGGCTCTGCGGCATCAAGCTCTACGGCCAGCCTGCCACCGGCCACGGGAGTCTGGAGGGGCGGAAGGTCTTCTGCTCGGACATGACCTTTGACGCAACGGTGAATCCTGTCGCCTACGAGGGTGGAGAGGCCGTCTTCATCGATACCGAGCGGGACACCTGGAATATGGACCCTGTCGCTTTGGAGCGGGCGTTTGAAAAGTACCCCGAGGTCCGGCTGGTGGTCGTCGCCCATCTGTACGGCACCCCCGGCAAGGCGAAGGAGCTGCGGGAGGTTTGCGACCGTCACGGCGCGCTGATGATCGAGGACGCCGCGGAATCCCTGGGCGCCACCTATCGCGGGAAGGAGACGGGCTCTTTCGGCGATGTAAGTGCGATCAGCTTCAACGGGAACAAGATCATCACCGGCTCCTCCGGCGGTATGCTGCTCACCAATTCCGAGGAAGAGGCGGCAGCCGTGCGCAAGTGGAGCACTCAGTCCAGAGACCCGGCTCCCTGGTATCAGCACACGGAGATGGGCTATAACTATCGCATGAGCAATATCGTGGCCGGCGTGGTGCGCGGACAGATCCCCCATCTGGAGGAGCATATCGCCCAGAAGCGCGCTGTGTATGAGCGCTACCGGGAGGGGCTGAAGGATCTGCCGGTGACGATGAACCCCTTTGACGGGAAGAACAGCCGCCCGAACTATTGGCTCAGCTGCCTGCTGATCGATGAGACGGCCATGTGCCATCAGGAGAGAACGGATCTGCAGGCTGAGTACCGGACCGCTCCGGGGAAGAGCTGCCCTACGGAGATCCTGGAGGCGCTCTCCGCTTTCAACGCGGAAGGACGTCCCATCTGGAAGCCCATGCACCTGCAGCCAATCTACAAGGGACATGACTTCGTCTCCCTTGGTGAAGACGTGGGCGCGGACATTTTCCGCCGCGGCCTGTGCCTGCCCAGCGACAACAAGATGACGCCGGAACAGCAGGAGAGAGTCATCGAAATCATCCACAGATGCTTTGACTGAGCGCTATGATCGACAACAAGGAGCTTACTTATCTGACCACGGTGGACGGGATCGATTTTTACCGTTACCGGACCAGACTGTTTCACTATTTCTATACCCCTATGGCTTATTATGAGAAGCTGTTCACCCGCTGCATCCGCGAAACCCTGGATTATCTGCGGGGCGGATACGCGGTGATCTACATGGCCGAAGGGGATACGCTGCTGGGTTACGGCGTTGTGACCCGCGGCGGAGGCCGTTCCCGGTTCTGTACGCCTCGGGATATCGTCCTCGGCTCGCTCTGGGTACAGCCGGAGGCGAGGGGCAGAGGACTGGCCAATACCCTGATCCGCGGACTCAGCGAGTGCTGCGGATTTGTATACGAGGCGGCGTATGAGTATATCCGCCACGATAATCTGCCATCGGTCAAGGCCGCGGAGCGCAACGGCTTTGTCAAGGTGGCTAACGCCAGCCACAGGGGCTTGCTGAGAAGCGTGGTGCAGGACCCAAAGGGTCATCTGGGCATTTATCGCAAAGCCTTTCCGGGAAAGAAACAATCAAAGGAGTCTTCCTGATGAGGACTGACCATCGGAAAAAAACAGTTTATGAGAAATACGGCAAGCGCGGTCTGGACCTGATTTGCTCCGGCCTCGCGCTTGTCGTCTTGTCGCCGGTCATGGGTATCACGGCGCTGCTGGTCCGCAAGAAACTGGGCAAGCCGGTGCTCTTTCGCCAGGAGCGTCCGGGGAAGGACGAGAAGATATTCGGGATGTACAAATTCCGCTCTATGACCAATGCCAGGGACGAGAATGGCGAGCTGCTGCCGGATGAGGTCCGCCTTACGCCGTTTGGACGGAGACTGCGCTCTACCAGCCTGGACGAGCTGCCGGAGCTGATCAATATCTTCAAGGGCGAGATGTCTTTTGTTGGGCCGCGCCCTCTGCTGGTGGACTATCTGCCCTACTATACCGCCGAGGAGGCCCACCGGCATGATGTTCGCCCGGGTCTCACCGGCTGGGCGCAGGTCAACGGCCGCAGCGTTACCGCCTGGGACGAGCGACTGCAGCAGGATCTCTATTACGTGGAACACATCAGCTTTTGGCTGGACTGTAAAATCATTCTGATGACCGCCATGAAGGTGGTCCGCCGTTCGGATATTCTGGTCGGCGCGCAGCACGGAGAAGGACACGGCCGCCTGGATAAGGTGCGTCACTATATTCCGCAGCGTTGAGCAGCGGGCGGGGAGGCAAGAATCTTGGAATCCGAAAAAAGAAAGCTGCTGATTCTGGGCAGCGATTTCGGGACGATCTCCGTGGTCAAGGCTGCTCACGAGATGGGACTTTATGTCATCACCGCAGATTTGATGACCAGCTCACCCACGAAGGTGCTGTCCGATGAGAGTTGGAACATCAGTACCACGGATCTGGACACGCTGACGCGCCTTTGTCGGAACAAAGGGATCGACGCGGTGATGTTCGGTGCCAGCGATTTCAATATCAACAACGCCAGGGAGCTCTGCAGACGCTGCGGTCTCCCCATTTATTGTGACGATGATTATGCCTGGCGTGTCGCCCGGGACAAGGGCGAGTTCAAACGGATCTGCCGGGAAGTTGGCGCGCCGGTGGCGGAGGATTACCCGCTCAGCGACGCACTGACAGCGGAGGAGCTGGATCGGGTCCGTCTGCCGGCGGTGATCAAGCCCGTGGACAAGAGCGGCAACCGGGGCATGAGCTACTGCAAAACCCGCCAGGATCTGATCGACGGCTACCGGAAGGCCCGCAGCGTCTCCGACGGGGAAATCCTTACGGAGCGCAGGCTCTTTGGAAAAGAATACAACGTGCATTATGTCCTGGCGGATGGAGAGGCGAGACTGCTGTATTTCAGCTCCACCCATCATGAGCCGGGAGAAGCGGAAAACCTCTATTCCTTTAAGTGCACTACTTCGGAGTATCTGAAGCAGTGGCTGGAGGAGGTGGACGAGAAGGCCCGCGCCGTGATTCGCCGTGCAGGCTGCCGGGAGGGGATCGTCTGGTTCGACTGTATGCGGGACCGGGACGGGCAGTTCTATCTGCTGGAGATGGGCTACCGCTTCGGCGGCGTGATGACCTATGTGCCCTACCGGCAGGTGAGCGGCTTTGACACAGTCCGCTGGATGCTGGAGTGTGCCCTTGGCGTGAAGCACCGGGTCGGGGATCTTCCCCCTGCGCTGGACCGGGCCCTGACCGGCTGCGCCGCCTCGTATAATCTCTTTAGCCGCCGGGAGGGGACCATTGCCTCCATTGAGGGGCTGGAGGAGCTTGCCCGCATTCCGGGCGTGTTTGTTGACATGCCCAAGCGGGTGGGAAGCGCGGTGCGGCCGCTGGCCTGTATGGGCTTGCTGGGCCTCTACGGCTCGGATATTGACGATTTGTGTGAAAAGCTGGATACGGTGAACAGCGTCTTCTCTGTCCGGGATCGGGAGGGTGAAGTGATGTTCATCCGATTTGACGATACGAAGTCCCTGAAACGGGAGTATGAAAACGGATTGCGGGAATTCGCCTGAGGGAGGCTTCCGGATGGAAAATACACCGATCCACAAACTGGGAGATTGCCTGGGCAATCGGCTCTACGTGAAGCGGGAGGATCTGCTCCCGTTTTCCTTTGGCGGCAACAAGGCCAGGAAGGCGGAGCTCTTTTTTCGGGAGATCGACGCGGGCGGCTATGACTGCGTGGTGACCTATGGCGGCAGCCATTCCAACCACTGCCGCGTGGTGGCGAACCTGGCGGCGGCCAGAGGCCTGCCCTGCGTTCTGATCGGGCCGGAGGAGGTCTCGGACGAGACCTTCAACAGCCGGATGATGCGCCTTCTCGGTGCCGAGCTGCGCACCGTGCCGGTGGAGCGGGTCCACGATACCATAGAGGAGACGCTCCGGGAGCTGCGCCTTGTCGGGAAGAAGCCCTACTTTATCCAGGGCGGCGGCCACGGCAATTTGGGCACCGAAGCCTATGTGCGCTGCTATGAGGAGATCCGAGCATGGGAGCAGGAACAGGGACTGCGCTTTGACCGGATTTTTCTTGCCTCCGGAACCGGAACAACCCAGGCCGGCCTGATCTGCGGCCAGCTTCTCCATGGGGACAAACGGGAGATCGTGGGTATCAGCATCGCCCGGAAGAATCCCCGAGGCCGGAATGTGGTCCTGGAAAGCGTTCGGGATTATCTGGCATCCAGGGACTTCCCGGCGCCGGAGGCGGCGCTGCAGAATGTGACGGTGTTTACCGACGCCTATGTTGGCGAAGGGTACGGCAAGAACAACCCCCTTATCCGCGAAACGATCCGCCGGGTTTTGCGCGCGTACGGCCTGCCTCTGGACAGCACCTATACGGCGAAAGCCTTCGCAGGCATGGAGGCTTATCTGAGCGAGCACGGCATAGAAGGGGAGAATATCCTGTTTTTGCACACCGGCGGTACGCCGCTGTTTTTTGATGACATAAGGGAAGAATGAGAGATATGAATCTTTTGATTCTCAGCGCGGGAACGCGCAATAAAATCGTGCAGTATTTCCGGCGCTCGCTTGCGGGGGCCGGCCGCGTCATTGCAACGGATATGAGCCCCCTGGCCCCGGCGATCTATGATGCGGACGCCTATTACCTGGTCCCGCGGATGACCGATCCCGGTTATCTGGACCGGATCTATGAAATCTGTCGGAAAGAGCAGATCACCGGCGTCCTCTCTCTCATTGACCCGGAGCTGAGCCTGCTGGCGGCCCACGAGGCGGATTTTACCGCCCTGGGCGTCAGGGTGATCGGCTCCAGCTATGCCCTCTGCGAGCTGTCGCTGGACAAGTATCAGATGTATCAGTGGCTATGCGCACATGGTTATCGCTGCGCCCGCTCCTGGATGGATCGCGAGGCCTTCTATGCCGCCCTGGACGCCGGGGAGATCTGCTTCCCGGTATTTGTGAAGCCTGCCCGGGGCAGCGCCAGCATTTCCATCTCCAAGGTCTATGACCGGGAGACGGTGGACCTGCTGTTTGCCCACGAGGCCGGCCTGATGATCCAGGAGTTTTTGGACGGACAGGAAATCGGCGCGGACGTGTACATTGATATGATCTCCGGCGAGGTCGTCTCCATCTTTACCAAGAAAAAGCTGCGGATGCGCGCCGGGGAGACGGATAAGGCTGTGTCCTTCCACGACGAGAGGCTCTTTGCCTTGATCGAAGCTTTCGTGAAGGAGGCGGGCTTCCGCGGCCAGATCGACATCGATATCTTCGATGTGGGGGGAGAGTACTACATCTCCGAGGTCAATCCCCGCTTTGGCGGAGGCTATCCCCATGCTTATGAATGCGGCTGCGACCACATGCGCCTGATTCTGGAGAATCTGGCCGGACGGGCCAATCCCAGGCAGATCGGCGCCTATGAGGACGGCGTATACATGATGAAATACAACGAGGTGGCAATCCGCCGCCTGTCCGGGCTAGGAGAGTCAAGGTGAAGAATCGAGTTCTGTTCATCAGCAATGTTTCCGCAGGGCTGCTGCATTTTCGTCGCGAACTGATTGAGACGCTCTCCCAAAGCTGCGAACTGACGGTTCTGGCATCGGATAACGGCGGTCGGGAGGAATTGGAGGCCATGGGCTGCCGCTTCGTGGACCTGCCCATGGACCAGCACGGAACCAATCCCGTGAAGGAACTGGGGCTGATGCGGCGTTATCGGAACCTGATCCGGAGCATTGCGCCGGACATCGTTTTCACCTATACCATCAAGCCCAATATCTACGCCGGCGCTGCCTGCGCGGCGCTGAAGGTCCCCTATGTGGCCAATATCACCGGCCTGGGTACCGCTGTGGAAAACGGCGGCATGATGCAGAAGCTGACCCTGCTGCTCTATCGCTGGGGCCTGCGCGGTGCGCAGAAGGTGTTCTTCCAGAATACGGAGAATCGGGATTTCCTGCTGCGCCGTGGCGTGGTCAAGGGGCCCTATGACCTGCTGCCCGGCTCGGGGGTGAATCTGGAGCGCTACAAACTGCTTCCGTATCCCCAGTCGGAAACGGTGGACTTTGCCTTTATCGCCAGGATTCGTCGGGAGAAGGGCATTGACCAGGTGCTGGAGGCCGCGGAGACCCTTCGCAAGACCCATCCGGAGGTCCGCTTCCACATCTGCGGCGGCTGCGAGCAGAGCTATGAGGAGCTGCTGCGCCGCAAGGATGAGGAGGGCGTGATCATCTACCACGGCCGGGTGAAGAACATTGCTGCCATCCATGAGATCTCCCAATGCACGGTCCACCCCACCTATTACCCGGAGGGCATGTCCAACGTGCTGCTGGAGAGCTGCGCCAGCGGACGGCCCATTATCACCACCGACCGCCCCGGCTGCCGGGAGATCGTGGAGGACGGCGTCAACGGCTTTGTTGTCCGGCAGAAGGACAGCACGGACCTGATCGAAAAGCTGGAGCGCTTCCTGGCCCTGAGCTGGGAAGAGCGGCGGCAGATGGGCCTGGCCGGCCGGAAAAAGGTGGAGCGGGAGTTCGACCGGAAGATCGTGATCGAGAAGTATTTGAAGGAACTGCCTCATGAATTATAAAAAGATCATCAAATCCCGGGCTGTCCGGAGCAAGATCCTCCGTCTGCTGCGCTTTATCCCCGATGAGCAGATGCTCAGGCTGCAGTATCGGATCAAGACCGGACGGGGACTGAATCTGGATCACCCGGTACGGTTTACCGAGAAGCTGCAGTGGTATAAGCTCCACTACCGCAATCCGCTGATGCATGTCTGCGCGGACAAGTATGCCGTGCGGGATTATGTGAAGAGCAGGGGATTGGAGGAGATCCTGGTTCCGCTCATCGCCCGCTATCCAACGGTGGACGAGGTGGAATGGGACAAGCTTCCCCCGCGCTTCGTGATCAAAACCACCAACGGCGGCGGCGGGCTGAACGTGATCGTCTGCCCGGACAAAGCAAAGCTGAACACGGATGAGGCGCGGGAAAAGCTGCGCCCGGTGAAGAAGCGCCCCCGCACCGGCGGCCGGGAATGGGCTTATTACGGCCTGGAGCCCGGGATCGTGGTGGAGGAGCTGCTGGTGAACGAACAGCGTCCCGAGGCCGGGATCAACGACTATAAATTCTTTTGTTACAACGGCTCTGCCCGATATATCATCGTCGATACGGACCGGTATATTGGTCACAAGCGGAATTTTTACGATCGGGATTGGAACAATCTCGGGATCACCAGCGACTGTCCCGCCTGCGACCGGGAGATTCCCCGGCCGGCGGAGCTGGAGGAGATGCTGCGCGCTGCGGAAAAGCTCTCGGAGGGCTTCCCCTTCGTTCGGGTGGACCTCTACTGCGTCGGCGGACGCGTGTATTTTGGCGAAATGACCTTCTATCCCTGGAGCGGCTACGTTTGCTTCACCCCTGACGAAGCGGATGAGCGGTTCGGCAGAGACTTTGTGTTGACAGCATATAAGGATTGACGGCATGGCAGAGTATACAATCAGTATTCCAAAACTGAAAATCCGCGGCTGGGACTGGCTCCTGGTTGTCGGGCTGGTGCTCTCTCCGATGACGGGGCTGCGCATCTGGAAAATCGGCCCGGCTGAGGTCCTGGTGCTGGTCTGGTGTCTGAAATACATTCCCCGCAAAAAAATCAGCAGCAGCGATCTTGCTCTCTTCTTTGGACTTTTTCTCGGCTCCATGGCGCTGGGTACGATGTGGGGCCTCTTCTTTGCCCGGGAAGAACTGGTGCTCTCCGGCTGGGCGACCTGGATCTATCTGGCCTTTGCCTCTCTGGGCATGTACGAGGGCCTGAGGCGCAACGGTTGGGAGTATAATGAAAGACTGTTCTACAGCTTTGCAACTTTGGCGGTACTGTGGAATATCGCGCTCTACGCGCTGGCGATTACCGGACGCAGGAGCCTGTTGGGCGCGCCGCTGTGGTATTATCATCGCTACAGCGCAGGCGGCACCAACCCTCACCAGATCGCCATTATGATGTGCGGACTGATTTTCATCTTTGCCCGGGAAATCGTTCAGCGCAGGAAGCTGCTTTGGAACCTGATCCTGATGGCGGGCAGCATTGTGATCCTGCTGGCCACGGAATCTTCCACGGCCATTATGGCGTTGGCCCTTGGTATGATGGTGGAGCTGATCCTGATCGTCAACAACCGGATGTTTGGCCGCGGCCGGCATTTCCGCCTGATCATCGTGGAGGTGCTGGTAGCCGGCTTTATTCTCTTGATTTTCTACCGACTGATTTATCGCTTCGCGTATAACTGGATTTCCAGCGACTCCAATGGCCTGGGCCGAATTGCCATCTTCTCCAACATTCGCAACACCTTTACGAAAGGACCTCTCTTCGGCCTGGGGCCGGGCATGCACTCACGGGGCGATGGCGGCCGCCTGATCGAGTATCACAACACCTATCTGGAGGTCTTGGCTGCCTCCGGCCTTTGCGGATTTTTTGCGCTGGTGCAGTTTACGGTCAGATTGCTGAAAAAGACTACATCGGACAACACCTTTCTGCCTGTCATTGCAGCGCTCTATACCTACGGCCTGGCAGGCTTTGGGATGCGGCGCCTGATTTACTGGGGGATTCTGGTGTTTGTATTCACCATCGTGACGCAAAAACACCAGGTAAGGGAGAATCAACAGCCATGAAAAAGCGTTTCGTGGAGATTGATTGTCTGCGCGGCTTGGCAATTTCACTGGTTTTGCTGGGACATTCCATCATCATGTTCCCCATTAACCTGAACAACATCTTCTGGTGCCAGGCACTGCATTTCGCGGTCAGCTCGGTGCATTTGCCCCTTTTCTTTGCCGTTGCCGGCTTTTGCTTCCACTTCCGGGGGTACCGGGATTTGCTGAATAAGAAAACCCCGCGCCTCGTGATTCCCTATCTGGTTTTCAGCTTGGCCGGAATTGCAGCACCCCTCTTTTTCCCGTCGCTGGTCAACGAGCCAAAGCCTCTGGGGGAAATGCTTTTGGGAATCCTGACCGGACAAACGGCCTGGTTTCTGTACGCTCTGTTCCTCATTTTTCTGCTGTTTCCTGTACTCCTGCGTCTGGCGCGGAACCGGACGGGGGCATGGATCACCGCAATCTTGATTCTGCTGATCTATTTCTTCCCGTATTGGCCCAAGGTATGCAATCTTGCAAACGTTGCGGACTATCTGCTGTTCTTTGCCCTGGGATATGCCGTGCGTCAACGGCTTGACATGCTGGGAAGAACGCTGGAGAAAGCAGAGAAGAAGCTGGGACGTTTTGTGCTCTGGACCCTTTGCGTGGTCCTGTGGGCCTGCCTTGTGGGACTGATGATGAAAATCGGGGAGAAGAACCGGCTTCCCTATAGCGTTCCCAGATTGTTTGCCGCTCTGCTGGGCATGTTCCTTTGCCTGGAGTATGTGCGGTATCGTGTTTCCGGCCCGGTGTGCAGGGCTTTTGCCGAGATCGGAAAATACACACTGCAGCTTTATTTGTTTAACGGCTATTTCCTTGTTGCGTCCAGAACGCTGCTGGTGAAGATCCTGGGAATCACTGCTCCGATTCCTATCATTTTGGGCAACTACATTGTGATCCTGGGGCTGAACTACTTGTTTGTGAAATATGTGATTGCCAGGGTAAAGCTGTTCAGGACCCTGACTGGGATGGTTTGAGAGCGTAGAAAATGAAGGCACAATCTACATTCACCAATGGTATGGGCAAGAGACTTTTCCGCGGGACGATCGTGATTCTCTTCGTTTCCGTGCTGGCCAAGCTCTCCGCGTTCCTGTCCGAGGCGGTCAACGCCGCCTATCTGGGCACAACCTACCAGAGCGACGCCTATTACATGGTGGCCAGCATTCAGCAGGTGCTTTATCCCATGCTCAGCGTGGGCATCTGGAAGGTGTTCCTGCCCATCTACAAAGACAAACTGACCCAGGGCGAGCGAGGCGCGGCAGATGCGTTGGCAGACAAAATGATCTGCTTTTTCACCTTGATCTCCCTTGCGGCGGTCGCCCTGCTGATCGTTTTTGCCGGACCTGTCGTGTCCCTGGTGGCCCCGGGCTTTGAAGGGGAGACCAGGCGTCTTTGCATCGAGCTGGTGCGCATCAGCTCGCCGATGTATGTGTTCATCATCGCGGCGGCGATCTATGCTTCCATGCTCCAGTGCCACAACAAGTTTTTCGGCAGCCAGATCCGGGAGGTGGCTACCCATGTCCCCGTGATCCTTGCGGCGGTGTTGTTCTACCCTCGCTTCGGCATCCGGGCCATGGCCGCGGCGCTGATCGCCGGAGGGCTCCTCCGGCTGCTGGTGGAGCTGCCCTTTGCCAACTGGGGCTATCGTTTCCGGCCGGATTTCCATTTCAAAGGGTCCGAATTTGCCCTGATGCTCCGGCGTCTGCCCTCAGCTCTGCTGTCAGAGGGTGTGCAGCAGATCAATATTCTGATCGATCGGGCGATGGCATCCATGTTCCCGGAGGGGGCCGTGTCCGGCATGAACTATGGTCACAGGCTCACCAATGTGTTCAGCGGGCTGCTCTCCTCGGCGGTGGCAACGGCGCTCTTTCCCCAGATGGTGGAACTGATCTCCCAGAAAAAGCGGGAGGAGCTCAATAAGCTTCTGACCAAGATCCTGAGCATTTTCATGCTGTTGATGATCCCTGTGACAGTGGGCTGCCAGCTCTTCGGCCGGGACCTTGTGATCGCGGTCTTTGAACGGGGCGCCTTTCAGCAGGAATCCGTTGCCCTCACCGCGGGCGTCTTCTCCTTTTACAGTCTCGGGCTTTTGTTTGTGGCCTGCTCCACCGTGATCTCCAATGTGTTTTACGGCTTCGGCGATACCCGCACGCCGCTCATCATCGGCCTCATCAATATGGGAATCAATGTGGCGCTGAATCTGACGCTGGCGCACTTTATGGGGGTCAACGGTCTTGCCCTGGCAACATCCCTGGCCGCGATGATATCCCTGGGACTTCGTATGTTCTTTGTGCAGAAATACGTGCGCTTTGAAGGAAAACAACTGGCCATGACCTTCGGCAAGGTGCTCCTTGCCTCTGTTGCCGCCTGTGGAGCGGCGTGGTTTGCGGTTTCGCTTGTTGCGATGAACGTGTATCTGCGGCTGCTTGCCGCGGCTGCGATCGGCGTGATTCTCTATTTCCTCTGCGTAAAGCTCCTGCGTGTGCGGGAGATGGAGGATCTGGTGAAGCTCCTGCTCCGGAAAGGGAAAAAGAGCTGAGTGCCGGGAATCATCCGGCGTGACGATGGAGAATAGTATATGATCTCCTATGCCTTGCAGATCCTGACGCATTATATCAAACTCCCGGCGCTCCTTTTGGCCATGGCTGCCTGCTTTGCCTGCTGGCGATCGTCCGAAAGGGCGGAGCGAGAGGGACGGATGCTGCGCCGACAGCGCACGGCGCTTTCAATCCTCTGCGCCTATCTGATCCTTGCTTTTGAAATGCTGGTCTTTGCCCGTACGGAAAAGGTTGGCCGGCACTTTGCGCTGAACCTGTTCTGGTCCTACCGCGCCATTGCAGAGGGCCGTACATATCTTCTATATCTGGACATTTTCAATGTCCTGCTCTTTGTTCCCCTTGGCGTCCTTTTTTCTATGGCAGAGAGAAAACCCGGATTTTGGAAGTCGGTGGGGCTTGGCGCGGCTTTGTCTCTCTTCGCAGAGCTTCTCCAGGCGCTCACTGCCCGGGGGCTTTTCGAGCTGGACGATCTATTTCACAATATCATAGGTACCGCCATCGGCGTGGGACTCTGGCTGCTGGTTTCTCACCTCAGAATGCGCGGCGGATCGGAAGCGCGGCAATATGAGCGGGCAGTTCGTCGATTCTTTTGGGATCAGCGAGATCGGCGATGACACAACGGGATGAATGGGTGATTTCCGGGAGTATGGCGTTGAGGTAATCTGTGCTCCCCATCCGCCGGAAATCAGCACAACAAAGACCTGGAACGATTCAAGGCTTTGATGATACTTTGACCAAAGCGAGCCGCAGGAGGCGTTATGATGAAAATGATGCTGCAGGAGGTCCAGTCCCACTGCAATGAGATGCTGCGCGAGGTGGTGCGGATCTGCGAGAAGGAAAACATTCCCTATTATATGTTCTACGGTTCGCTGATCGGAACAGTTCGCCACCACGGCATGATTCCGTGGGACAGCGACATTGATATTGCGGTACCCTCATATGCCTATGCGCGCTTGTCCGAAGCGCTGGAACGGGAGCTGGACAGCAAATACTGGTGGGATTACCGCAGCGATCGCTCCTACCCGCGCTGCTTTGGCCGGGTCGGACTGGCCGGCTGCGATACATATTATTTGCATGTTGACATTTACCGGCTGATGGGGTACAGTGGACAGGAACGGATCGACAGACGCTTGAGCGAGCGTGGCCACAGGCTGATCCGAATGCGCCTGGTGAAAACGGTGGACCCCAGAGAGTACAGCGGAAAGAAGCGCCTGCTGGTGAAGCTGCTGAAGCTTCTCCTGGCGCCGGTCTCGCTGGAGCGTATTGTTCACCGCTATGACCGACTCTGTGAGCGTTACCCGTATGACCAGGCAGAGATCGTGGGAACCCAGGACGGCCCGGCTTATCTGATCGAAAAGCGTTGGCTGGAGCCCTTCCGCAGCGCGGATTATGAGGGCTTTTCGGTCCGGATTCCCCGGAATTATGATTCCATCCTGACCCGGTGGTACGGCGATTATATGACGCCTCCGCCCGATGCGGACCCGGAGCGCTATCAGAAAAAGGCTGTGGAGATCCGGGAGTGGTAAGTCTGCAGAATGAGCACGCAAGTGCTTGTTTTGCACCCTGATTGTTCACAAAAATGAAAGGAACACTCGTTCATGAACAGGCAAGAAGCAGATGTTGTCATGGCTCTGGCGGCGGAAAGCTTTGACAATCAGCGGGACCTGGCCGCCTATACCGGCATGTCTCTGGGCATTGTGAATCGGGCCGCCCAGAGCCTCAGAGAGCAGGGAATTGTCAGTGATTTGCTGCAGCTGACCCTTTCAGGACGGGAACTGCTGCGTGATGCCTGCCCTAAGCGGGCGATCCTTTTGGCTGCAGGACCTGGCATGCGGATGATCCCCATCAACCAGCAGGCACCGAAGCCTCTTTTGGAGGTGCGGGGGGAGACGCTGATCGAGCGTCTGATCCGCCAGCTTCATGAAGCGGGCGTCCGGGAAATCGCGGTTGTAGTGGGCTTTATGAAGGAAAAATTTGAGTATCTGATCGACGATTACGGCGTCAAGCTCCTGGTCAATCCGCTGTATGCCGGAAGAAACAATCTGCATTCCCTGGCACTGGCGGCTTCCTGGCTGGACGATGCCTATGTGGTGCCCTGCGATCTCTGGTTTCGGGAGAATCCGTTCCGGAGAGCAGAGCTGTATCCCTGGTATCTGATGAGCCAGGAGGCGGACGCGGACAGCGCTGCCCGCGTCAATCGGAGAGGGGAGCTCAGTCTGCGGAAAGGCGAGCAGCCCGGACAGCGGATGATCGGGCTTGCCTATTGGCGGAGAGAGGAGGCCAGACGGCTTCGGCAAAAGCTGCTGGAGCTGGACGCCGATCCGGCTTTTGAGGATGCCTTCTGGGAGGCGGCGCTGGAGGGAGAGCAGATTCCGGCGCGCCTCGTGCCCGGCGATGCTGTCACGGAAATCAACACCTACGAGCAGCTGCGGGAACTGGACAGCAACTCCAATCAACTCCATTCCGACGCGCTGGAGACCGCCGCAGCGGCACTGAACGCGAGGCAGGAGGAAATCAGAGAGATCCAGACCCTGAAAAAGGGGATGACAAATCGATCCTTCCTGTTTCAATGCGCCGGAGGAAAATACATCATGCGCATTCCCGGCGAGGGGACCGACCGGCTGATCGATCGAAAAAAAGAGGCCCGGGTTTACGCCTGCATTGCGGGAAAGGGCTTGTGCGACGATCCGATTTATCTCAACCCCGACAACGGTTATAAGATCACCCGTTTCCTGGAGGGAGTTCGCTGCTGCGATCCGAATCGGGAGGAAGACCTGCGCAGGTGTATGGAGAAGCTGAGGCAGTTCCACGGCATGGGCCTGCGGGTCGAGCACCGCTTTGACCTCTATGCGATGATCGACTTTTACGAGTCCCTGTGGGAGGGACTTCCCTCGGCCTATCGCGATTATGGACAGACCAAGGCAAGAGTCCAGAGACTGCGCTGCTTTGTGGAAGAGCACAGCGGCGCGGAGTGCCTGACCCACATCGACGCGGTTCCCGATAATTTCCTGTTTTATCGTGATTCCGGCGGGGAGGAGCGGCTCCAGCTGACAGACTGGGAATATGCCGGAATGCAGGACCCCCATGTGGATATTGCCATGTTCTGTATTTATTCCCTCTACGAGCGGGAACAGATCGATCGGCTGATCGACATGTATTTCGAGCCGGAGGGCGGCTGCGACGAGGCAACACGGACCAAGATCTACTGTTATGTGGCGATCTGCGGCCTGCTCTGGAGCAACTGGTGCGAGTTCAAACGGAATGAGGGCGTGGAGTTTGGAGAGTATTCTCTGCGTCAGTACCGATATGGCAAGGATTATGCCCGTCTGGCCCTGGCCCGCATGGCGGAGGAAGGAGAGGAGCCTCATGCCGAAGGTCGATAATGCGATCATCATGGCGGCGGGAACCTCCAGCCGTTTTGCTCCGCTGTCTTTTGAGCGCCCCAAGGCGCTCATCCGGGTAAAGGGCGAGGTGCTGATCGAACGGCAGATTCGCCAGCTCCTGGAGGCGGGGGTGCCGGAGATCTGGGTTGTGACAGGCTACAAGGCAGAACAGTTTGACTATTTGAGAAATGCATTCGGCGTCAAACTGGTGCATAATCCGGATTACCTTACGCGAAACAACAACGCCTCGATCTGGGCCGCGCGGGATCTGCTGCGTAATTCCTATCTTTGCTCGGCGGACAATTACTTCGCCCGCAGCCCCTTTGAAAACAGGGTGGACGGGAGCTATTACGCCGCTGTCTACGCGGCGGGTGAAACGGGCGAGTGGTGCATGCAGGAAGACGCGCAGGGCGATATCTCCGCCGTGACGGTGGGCGGAAGGGACGCCTGGATCATGATGGGCCATACCTTTTGGACAGAGGATTTCAGCCGAAGCTTTCTCCACATCCTGGAAGAGGAGTACGAGCGGCCGGAGACGGCAGGGAAGCTCTGGGAGAGCATTTTCATCGCCCATTTGGACTCACTCAAGATGAAGATCCGCCGCTATCCCTCGGACATGATTTTTGAGTTTGACACCCTGGACGAGCTGCGCTCCTTTGACGGGAGCTATTGGGCGGACAGCCGATCCCGACTTTTGAAGGATGCGGCGGCGCAGCTGGGCGCAGCGGAATCGGAGCTGACGGAAATTCGCTCCCTGCCGGGGAAGGACACCTCGGCGGCGGGTTTTCGCTTTCTCTGCCGGGGAAAGCCGTATCGCTATGAGTATGCCGGCGCAGTGCTCGCGCCCGAAGGAAACGGCGGTGTAATGATAGCAGCGGATGCGCCGCCCCTCCAGAATCGAAAGAACCAGACGAAGGAAAGCCTGTAAACGGAAAGAAGGAAAAAACATGAAAACACAAAAGCAAGCGAAGCTGACCGGCCTCCGCGCCATCGACCCGAGCACAACGATCTATCCCTTTCTGGCGATCCTTGTGCTGTGCCTGTTCTTTATCCTCAAGCCTGCGGAATCCACCAACGCCCTCACCCTGATCCGGAACTTCCTGGGGGACGAGCTGGGCGCCTATTACCTCATCATTGGTCTTGGCGTGCTGCTGGTTTCGCTGTGGGTGGCCTTCTCTCCTCTGGGCAAGATCACCCTGGGCAAGCCCGGAGAGAAGCCAAAATATAAATTCTTTACCTGGGGCGCGATGGTTTTCACCTGCGGCCTTGCGGCGGACATCCTGTTCTATTCTTTCTGCGAATGGATCTCGTATACCCAGGAGGACCATGTGAAAGCCATGGGGGATCTGCAGACCTGGGCGAGCACCTATCCGCTCTTCCACTGGGGCTTTATCCCCTGGAGCTTTTATTCCATGCTTGCCGCCTGCTTTGGCTTTATGCTCCATGTGCGCAACCGCAGCAAGCAGAAGTACTCGGAGGCCTGCCGCCCCGTACTGGGCAGCAAGACCGACCGCTGGCAGGGCAAGCTCATAGATGTCCTGGCGGTTTTTGCGCTGATTGCCGGCACAGCCACTACCTTTTCGGTTGCAACGCCGCTGCTGAGCATGGCGCTGACCACGCTCATCGGCGTGGAGAGCTCGAAGATCCTGACCATCGCCATCCTGGTTGTCATCTGCCTGGTGTATACGGCGGCGGTGCTGAAGGGCATCCAGGGCGTCTCCTGGCTTGCCAACCTTTGTATGATCCTTTTCGGCGTTCTGCTGGCTTATGTGCTCATCTTCGGCGGCCAGCCGGTGTATATCCTGGAGACCGGCTTCTCCGCGCTGGGGAACATGTTCCAAAACTTTATCGGGCTGAGCACCTGGACCGATCCGCTGCGTACCACCTTCTTCCCCCAGAACTGGACGATTTTCTTCTGGGCATATTGGATGGTATGGGCGGTGGCCTCTCCCTTCTTTATGGGGAGCATCAGCCGCGGGCGCACGGTGAAGCAGGTCATTTTGGGCACTTACGTGTTTGGCGTGATGAGTACGCTCATCTCCTTCATCATCCTTGGCAACTACGGCCTGGGCCTGCAGATGCATGGAACCTTTGACGTGGTTGGTTTCTTTGAAAAGAGCGGGGGAGACCTGTATCAGACGGTGATCACGATCATCCAGACCCTGCCGGGCTGGAAGCTGGTGCTGGTGATCCTGGTCTGCTCTATGGTTGCCTTTTACGCCACGTCCTTTGACAGCATTACCCTGGTGGCTTCTCAGTACAGCTACCGGGAACTGCGGGAGGGGCAGGAGGCCAGCAAGCGCATGAAGCTCTTCTGGGCAATCCTGCTGATCATGCTGCCTATCGCGTTGATTTTCTCCGAGGGCTCCATGAACAATCTCCAGACGGTTTCCATTATTGCCGCCTTCCCGCTGGCGGCCGTGATTGTCCTGATTATTGCCAGCTTTATCAAGGATGCCAAGCATTACCTGCAGGAACTGAGCGGAGAATAAAGCAATGCCGAAGGTGTTTCGGAGGTCCTTGCAGACAGAAGGAGAATGTGCTAGATTGAAGAAGAGCATCATCGCGATAGAACTTTGACCAAGGAGAAATGAGCACTGTGAAACAACAAGCGGAACTGGCCCTGTTCTTTGCGCTGCTGCGGGCGGGGATGCTGGGAGAGCGGCCGGAGCTTCACCCCTTTGCCGGGCAATGGGCGGCCATTGATCCCCAGGTCCTGCGGACCCTGGCGCTGCGGCATGACGTGGTCCTGCCGATCTATGCCGCGCTGGACGGGGCGGAGGAGCCGGTGCTGCGGCAGCTCAAAAAGAGTCTCAAGAGCCTTTACGCGCCGCGCTTTGCCAAGGCGGTCAATCAGAGCGCCGAAGGCGAGTGCCTGCTGCAGTGCTTCGAGGAACAGGGGATCGACTGCATTCCCCTGAAGGGCTGGCGGCTGCGCCAGCTCTATGCCGATCCCTTGAACCGCAGCATGAACGATCTGGATATCCTGGTGCGCCATTATGAGCATGGGCCCATGAAGCGTCTGATGGAGAGCCAGGGCTATTCCGGGGAGAGCCTGTCCGCCTGGAAGCACGAGAACTACAAAAAGCCCCCCTATATGAACGTGGAGCTCCACCGGCGTCTGACCGATGACAGCGGAGCTGTCCGGGACTGGGAAGGGCGGATGTGGAGCCGCTGCCGCCCGGAGCCTGGTTATACCCACATCCTGCGCATGGCAGACGAGGACTACTATCTCCACCATCTGATCCATATGTTTGGCGACTTCCAGCACGGGATGCTGGGCTTTCGCCGCGTGGCGGATACCTGGCTGCTGCTGAGATGCTGCCCCGACATGGACCGGGAACTGCTGGAAAAGGAACTGCGGGCAGCGGGAATCCTGGCGTTTGCCCTGCGCATGGAGCGCCTGGCCCGGGTGTGCATGGAGGGCGAGAGCCCGGATGCGGACACGGAGCTTCTCCTGGAATATGCTGCGGACAACAGCGTTTCCGGCTCAGAGAACAGCTATCAGCTCAGCCGCATGGCCGTGATGTCCGGGGAAAAGCTGGGACGTGCCAGGCTGACCTCCCTCCGGAACGCGGTATTTCTGCCCTATGATCGCATGAAGGCACAGTTCCCCGTGGTGGAAAAGCATCCCGCGCTGCTGCCCTTCTGCTGGATCTGGAGACTGATGCGCCTGGCGCTGTACCCGGCCAGAAGCCTGCAAAAATTGAAAACCGGCAAGGTCTCCCAGCAGGAGCTGGAGGAGATGCGCCGCGTGCTTCGCGCCGGGGGCGCCCTGCCGGAAGAGAATAAGGATTGAGAATACAGATGCGGAAGATATCGGAAAACCAAGAAATCCTGATGCTGCTTCTGGGAGAAGCGCTTTTCGGAAGGGAAGCGAAGCTCCCGACAGAAGTGGATTGGCGGGGCGTTTTCAAGGAGGCCAAGCAGCAGTCTGTGCTGCCCCTGGCCTTTGAGGCGGCCCGGCCGCGCCTGACAGAGGAGCTGGCGGCCGAGTATTCGGAGCGCGTTGACAAGCTGGTCGTCAACAACATGTACATGGAGTTTGACCATGTGGAGCTTCACGCCTGCATGAGCGAGGCGGAGATCCCCTATGTGGTGATGAAGGGCAGCGCTTCCGCGGCCTATTACCCCAGGCCGCTGCTGCGGATGATGGGCGACGTGGATTTCCTGGTCTCCCGGGAGGACGCGGCTCGGGCGGGTGAAGCGCTGAAGCGTTTGGGCTTCCGGGAAACGGAGGAGCGGGACAACCCGATTCACCAGGCCTATCGCCGGGACGACGGGATGACCCACGTTTCGGAATGGGAGCTGCACTGGTCCCCCAATGGCATCCCCCGGAACGAATCGGGGGAGAAGATCCGCGCCCTGCTTGCCGACAGCATCCAGACTTCCCGCCTGCTGGAGACGGAAAACGGGGCCTATCGGGTGCCGGACGACTTCCACCATGGCCTGATGATCCTGATCCACACCGCCATGCATCTCATGCACAGCGGTGTGGGGCTGCGGCATCTGTGTGATTGGGCGGTCTTTGCTCACCGCTTTGACCGGGAGAGCTTTTGCGCTCTCTTTGAATTGAGGTTTCGCGCCTGCGGCCTCTGGGACTTTGCGCGGGCGCTCACGGCGGTGTGCGTGGACTATCTGGGCTGCCCGGACCCGGGCTGGACCGGGGAAATCCCGGAGACGCTGGCCGGGGAGCTGATGGTGGATATCCTGCGAGGCGGGAATTTCGGGAAGCACGACCGGCAGCGAATCAACGAGGCGAAGCTGCTTGTGGATCGGAACCGGGGGACTGTCCGCTCCGGCGCGGCGCTCTCCAACCTGTTCAGCGCGCTGAGCGTGAAAGCGCGCCGGAGCATGCCCATTCTGGAAAAGGCGCCGATTCTGCTGCCGGTAGGCTGGCTGTATGTTTCGGCAAGGCACCTTGGACGGGTCCTTCTGGGCAAGCGGCCGGCTGTGCGTGTCGGACAAACGCTTCGCAAGGCGGAGGAGCGGAGCGCTCTTTATGAACAGCTGCGTCTGTTTGAAGACGCGGAGGAATAAAACAGGCAAATGTCAAGATACGTCGCTGTATTATCACGATATATCTTGACATTTGCCTGCTGCAATGTTAGGATGATTTGACTTTATTGAGCGAGGTGGAGCGGCCATGGAGTATATGGATGTTCGCCAGGCGGCGCAGCGCTGGCAGGTGCCGGAGCGGAAGGTGACGGCTCTGTGCCGGGAGGGGCGCGTTCCAGGCGCCCGGAAGGACGGGAAGCTGTGGCTCCTGCCGGAAAACAGCCTGCGTCCCCTGGACGGGCGGACGAAGGAGTTCGCGGCGGCCAAGGAGAAGCGGGAGACGGCTTTTGCCGGAGATGCCGCCAGCCGGGCGGTGAGCGTCTTTCGCGAGACTTATCATAAGGAGCCGGAGACCACGGCCTTTACACCCTATCGGGTTTGCCCCATCGGCGCCCACAGCGACCATAATCTGGGCAAGGTCACCGGCTTTGCCATCGACAAGGGCATCCACATTGCCTGCGGCCCCAAGCAGAACGGGGTGGTGGAGATCCGCTCCCTCCAGTTTCCCAAGCGGGCTCAGTGGCATGTGCTGTCCACTCCGCCGGAGAAGCAGAACGACTGGGCCGATCATCTGCGCGGGGCGACGATTGCGCTGGCCCGGCGCTTTCCGCTGCATCTTGGGCTCTGCGCCGTGCTGGACGGGGAGCTGCCCATCGGCGGGCTCTCCAGCTCCGCGGCGGTTATCATCAGCTTCCTCTCAGCCCTCTGCCGCCTGAACAAGATCCAGCTCAGTCCGGAGGAGCTGATTCAGATCTCTCTGGAGGCGGAAAACCAGTATGTAGGCGTGGCCTGCGGCAAGCTGGACCAGTCCTGCGAGGTCTACTGCAGGAAGGACCATCTGCTGTATCTGGACACCAGGGACGGCTGCTTTGAACGCATTCCCCGGCATCCCGACTGCCCGCCTTTTGAGATCGCCGTTTTCTTCAGCGGAATGGAGCGCAGCCTGGCCGGGTCCAAGTTCAATATGCGCGTGGACGAGGCCCGCAGCGCGGCTTATGCGCTGAAGGCCCTGGCAGGATTGGAGTACGGGAAATTTGGCGAGACCAATCTTCGGGACGTGCCGGAGGAGGTCTTCCGCAAGTACAAGGATCGCCTGCCCGAGAACTGGGCGAAGCGGGCGGAGCACTGGTATACGGAGTACCGCCGGGTGGAGGCGGGGGCCGAAGCCTGGCGTCGAGGCGACCTGGCGGAATACGGGCGCCTGTCCTTCGAGAGCGGAAAGAGCAGCATCGTAAACTGGGAAACCGGCTCGCCGGAGCTGATCCGCCTTTACGAGATCATGACCCGGACGGAGGGCATCTACGGCGGACGCTTCAGCGGCGCGGGCTTCAAGGGCTGCTGCATCGCGCTGATCGATCCCGACTATGAACAGCAGATCCTGGAACAGGTGGAGCGGGCCTATCTGGAGACCTTTCCGACTCTCCGGGGCCGCTACAGCGCCCACATCTGCCATACGGGAGACGGGGTGAAGCTATGAGGATTGTGATTCTGGCTGCGGGTTACGCAACCCGGCTCTATCCCTTGACCGAGCATTTCCCCAAGCCCCTGCTCCCAGTGGGGGAGAAGACCATTCTGGACTGGCTGCTGGACGATCTGGGCAGCGTCTGTGCCGCGATCGAGATCGTATTGGTGTCCAACCACCGTTTCGCTGGCCAATTCGGGGACTGGGCGGCCGGGCGGCCGGAGCGCATCACCGTTCTGGACGACGGCAGCACCGAAAATGAAAACCGGATCGGCGCGGTGCGGGATCTGGCCCTGGCGCTGGAGCGCCTGGGGACCGGGGAGGAGACGCTGGTGATGGCAGGGGATAATCTGCTGGATTTCTCCCTGGCCCGCTTTCTGGCCTATGCGCGGGAAAAGGGAACGAGCTGCGCCATGCGCTATGCCGAGCCGTCCCTGGATCGCCTGCGGAAATGCGGCGTGGCGGTGGTGGACGGGGCGGATCGCATCCTCCGCATGACGGAGAAGTCCCCGGAGCCGCCCTCCCACTGGGTTTGTCCGCCCTTCTATTTCTACACACCGGAGGCGCTCAAGCTGCTGCCCCGGGCGATTGCGGACGGCTGCGGCGTGGATGCGCCGGGAAGCCTCCTGGCCTGGATCGCGGCAAGAATCCCGGTCCATGCCATGCAGATGCCGGGGAAGCGCTATGACATCGGAAATCTGACAAGCTATGAGCAAGTGAAAGAGGAGTATCAAGGCATATGTTGACGCCAAACGTGACATTGGAACATAAAACGATCTTTGTGACCGGGGCCGCGGGCTTCATCGGCTTCTTCCTCTCCAAGCGCCTGCTGGAGGAGGTGGAAGGGGTGACGGTGGTCGGCCTGGACAACATGAACGACTACTACGAGGTTTCCCTGAAGGAGTACCGGCTTCGTCAGCTGCAGCGCTATCCGAATTTTGTGTTCCTGCAGATGAACATTGCCGATAAGCCGGCGGTGGAAAAGGCTTTTGCGGATTACCGCCCGGCGGTGGTGGTGAACCTGGCCGCGCAGGCCGGTGTGCGCTATTCCATCACTCACCCGGACGTGTACATCGAATCCAACCTCATCGGCTTTTACAATCTGCTGGAGGCCTGCCGCCATTCCTATGACGGCGGCGCCGCCGGAGTGGAGCACCTGGTATACGCGTCCAGCTCTTCGGTCTACGGCGGAAACAAGAAGGTGCCCTTCTCCACCGACGACAAGGTGGATAACCCGGTTTCCCTTTACGCCGCCACCAAGAAGTCCGACGAGCTGCTGGCCCATGCCTACGCCAAGCTCTACAATATCCCCTCCACCGGCCTGCGCTTCTTCACGGTCTACGGCCCGGCTGGGCGGCCGGACATGGCCTACTTCGGCTTTACCAACAAGCTGCGGGCCGGCCAGACCATTCAAATCTTCAACTACGGCAACTGCCAGCGGGACTTCACCTATGTGGACGATATCGTGGAGGGCATCCTGCGGGTGATGCGCGGCGCCCCGGCTCGCAAAACCGGGGAGGACGGCCTGCCGCTGCCCCCCTACGCGGTGTACAACATCGGCGGCAGCCGCCCGGAAAACCTGCTGGATTTCGTCCAGATCCTCTCGGAGGAGCTGGTAAGGGCCGGCGTGCTTCCCGCGGATTATGATTTCGACGCCCATAAGGAGCTGGTGCCCATGCAGCCGGGTGACGTTCCGGTCACCTATGCCGATTCCGAGGCGCTGGAGCGGGACTTCGGCTTCCGACCGGAAATCAGCCTGCGCCAGGGACTGCGGCGCTTTGCCCAGTGGTACAGGGACTATTACATGGGAGGCGGCGAAGCATGAAAATCACGGTTGCCGGCGTAGGCTATGTGGGCCTGAGTCTCGCGGTGCTGCTGGGGCAGCATAACGAGGTCACCGCTGTCACAACCACCCCCGCCAAGGCGGAGCTGATCAACAGCCGGCGCAGCCCCATCCAGGATAAGGAGCTGGAAGAGTATCTGCGCTGCAAGCAGCTTCATCTCAATGCCACCTGTGACCGGGAGTCGGCTTACCGGGACGCGGAGCTGGTGGTGATCGCCACCCCCACGAACTACGACCCCAAGCGAGGCTATTTTGATACCAGCGCCGTGGAGGACGTGATCGAGCGGGTCCTGGCGGTGAACGACCGGGCAATCATGGTCATCAAGAGCACCGTCCCCGTGGGCTATACGGCCTCGGTGCGGAAGAAATACCGGTGCCGGCGGATTCTCTTCAGCCCGGAGTTTCTGCGGGAGAGCCGGGCGCTCTACGATAACCTCCACCCCAGCCGCATCATCGTGGGAACCGACCCGGAGGACGAGGCCCTGTGCGCTGAAGCCCGGCGTTTCGCGGCTCTGCTGCAGGAGGGTGCGCTGGACGAGAATATCCCAACGCTGCTCATGGGCTTTACGGAGGCGGAGGCGGTGAAGCTCTTCGCCAATACCTATCTTGCCCTGCGGGTCAGTTATTTCAATGAGCTGGACACCTATGCCGAGCTCAAGGGCCTGGACACCCGGCAGATCATCGACGGCGTCTGTCTGGACCCGCGGATCGGCAGCCACTACAACAACCCCAGCTTCGGATACGGCGGCTACTGCCTGCCCAAGGACACCAAGCAGCTGCTGGCAAACTATGAAGACGTCCCGGAGAATCTGATCCAGGCCATTGTGGAGTCCAACCGGACCCGCAAAGACTTCATTGCCGACCGGGTCCTGGAGAAGGCGGACTATTATTCTGCCAACGCCAGCTGGAGCGCCGGGGCGGAGAAGAGCGTCACCGTGGGTGTTTACCGTCTGACCATGAAGTCCAACAGCGACAACTTCCGCCAGAGCAGCATCCAGGGCGTCATGAAGCGCATCAAGGCCAAAGGCGCCACGGTCATCATCTACGAGCCCACGCTGCCGGATGGGGAGACCTTCTTCGGAAGCCTGGTGGTGAACGATCTGGAGCGCTTTAAGAGCTGCAGCGACGCGATCATTGCCAACCGCTACGACAGCTGCCTGGACGACGTGGCGGAGAAGGTCTATACCCGGGATCTGTTCCGCCGGGATTGAGCGGAGCGAGAGCGCACGCGTTGGACTTGTGCGCCGCCGGCTTCTGCGGTATAATCATATCAGACCTATCGTCCCGCGCATCGCCCTCATGAGCGAGCGGGACAGACATAAAATCGGAGGAGAAGACCATGTGGAAACGCATCCTGTCCCTGCTGCTCTGCCTCGTACTGGCAGCCTCCTTTTTCCCGGCCGCGGCCTTTGCCGAGGACGCGGAGGAAGCCGAACCGACGGAGGAGAGCGGGGAAGAGTTCATTTTCGAGGAAGCAGCGGAGGAGCCGGAGGCGGCGGACGCGCTTGCCGTTGAGCGGCGGGTGATCTTTCTCTGCGAGCCTGCGGAGCTGACGCTTGCCGTCTATGATCGCGGGGAGAGGGAGGCTGATCCTGAATCAGCGCCCATTATCACGGAAGAGGACGGGACCTATCTTCTGCTGCCCGGAGAATATCTCTATACCGCAAGCTGTGAGGGCTATGAGCCGATCACCGATGAGCCGCTTCTTGTCGAAGCCGGCGAAGAGGCGCTCTGCGTTGAGCTGTGCCTGCCCGCCCTGACGGAAGAAGCGCAGCCCGGGGAGGAGCATGAGGAGACGGCGCGGGAGGATGCGGAACCGGAGGCGGAGGCCGACGTGCTGCTGCCCGAGGGCGACGCGGAGCTCCAGGCTGCGTCCGGCTCCTGCGGCTCGAATCTGAGCTGGACCCTGGATGACAGCGGAACGCTCACCATCTCCGGCACCGGAGCTATGGCGGATTACTGGTTCAGTTCGAGCAATCGCGCCCCATGGATGAGCCGTGCGAGCAGCATCAAGATGGTCGTGATTCGCTCCGGCGTCACCAGCATCGGCGAGTGGGCCTTCGACGGTTGCTCCAACATGACCAGTGTGACGATCCCAAGCAGCGTCACCCGCATTGGAGAATATGCGTTCCAAGCCTGCGAAGGGCTTACGAGCGTGACGATCCCGGAGAGCGTTACTCGCATCGAAAGGAACACGTTCTACTGCTGCGAAGGGCTTACCAGCGTGACGATTCCTAACAGCGTTACCTCTATTTCGGACGAGGCTTTTTCCACCTGCCTTGGTCTGACCAGCGTGACCATTCCGAAGAGCGTTACAACAATTGGCAGTGGAGCATTTTTCGGCTGCAGTTGGCTGAAGGAAATCCGTTTCCTCGGTGCTCCGTCCTCAATCAGCTCAGATGCTTTCTCATATGTGACAGCTGCGGTTTATTTCCCTTCCAACACTGGCTGGACAGAGGCTAAACGACAGAACTACGGCGGCAGGCTCACCTGGAAGGAGATGTTTTCCGGCACCTGCGGGCCGAATCTGAACTGGCTGCTGATTGACGACGCAATGACCATCACCGGCACAGGTCCGATGACGGATTACCAGTACGGCTATACCCCATGGAACGACCAGCTGCGGAGCATCAAGACCGTTGAAATCCAGCCCGGCGCCACCAGCATCGGCAGCCATGCGTTCTGCTGGGCTGAGAGCCTGACCAGCGTGACCATGCCGGAGAGCGTCGTCAGCATCGGGGACTGGGCGTTTTTCAACTGCGAAAAGCTTACCAGCGCACCTCTCCCGGAGGGCCTGGCGTCCATTGGAGATAGCGCGTTCTACGGCTGCGGCAATCTGAGTCGGCTCAAGCTCCCGTCTGCGCTGCTGAGCTTCGGCAAGTCCTGCTTCAGCCTGTGCAGCTCGCTGAGCACCATCGAGCTGCCCGACGGCGTAACGACCATCCCGGAGGAAATGTTCCAGGGCTGCAACGTTCGGAGCATCCGCATCCCGGCCAGCGTCACTCGCGTTGAGGAATCCGCCTTCCACTACTGCACGCTGGACGTGGTGTTCTTTGGCGGCACCCGTGAGCAGTGGGACGCGATCAGCATCGATTACTATAATACGCCGCTGGAAATCGCCCGGATTATCTGCGAGGGCGATGCGGCGCAGAGCACCGGCAGCGAAGTCCTCACCATGAGCGTTCCCGATGGCATGGTATACACCTATACCGGCAAAGCCATCAAGCCCGTCGTGCAGGTATATCACGGGGAAAAGCTGCTCACCGAGGGCAAGGATTATACCGTTACTTACAAGAACAACACCAAGGCCTACACTTTGACCGAGGGCGACGCGGGCTTTGCGGCAAAAGCCGCCCCGACCATCACGGTCAAGGGCAAGGGGAACTTCGGCGGCAGCGCTTCCGCGACCTTCGTGATCCAGCCGAAAGATCTGGCGGATGAGGACGTCAGCGCGCCGGACCTGTTCAAGGCCTATAACAAAAAGCTCCAGATGCTCGTGCCCGCCATGAAATACGGCAGCATCACCCTGAAGAACAAAACGGACTTCACTGTTGCTTACTCGGACGTCTCCATCGACGGCGCTTATCGGGAGATCGGGTCCTGGTCGATCCTGCTCACCGGCAAGGGCAACTACACCGGCACCCGTTCGGTGACGCTCACCATCGGCAAGACGCTGGCAAGTAAATTCAGCCTCTCCAAGATCGCGGCGCAGACCTACACCGGCGAGCCCATCTGCCCGGCGCTGACGGTCAAGTGCGGCAAGGTCCTTCTGACCGAGGGAACGGATTACGCGCTGAGCTATACGAACAACGTGGAGATCGGCACGGCCACCGTGACGGTCACCGGCCTGGGCGACTATGTAGGCAGCAAGACGGCGACCTTCAAAATCAACGGATACGCTCTCAGCAAGGCGAAGATCACCCTGGATACCGACGTCAAAACATACGACGGCACGGAGCAGACCAAGACCTGCACCGTGACCTTCACCAAGCCGGATAAGTCCGTGGTCACCCTCACCGAGGGAACGGACTTTACCGTCGAGTATGCGAAAAACGTGAACGCGGGCACCGCGCAGATGACCTTCATCGGAACCGGTCACTACAGCGGCACCGTGAAGAAGACCTTCAAGATCGTGCAGCGCCCCATGAGCGACGGCATCACGGTCTCTCAGATCGGGTCGGTTCCCTATGAAAAGGGCGGCGCGAGACCCCACCCGGTGGTGAGCCTCGGCGGCGCGGTGCTCACCGAGGGCAAGGACTACACCCTCTCCTACAAGAACAACAGCAAGGTCTACTCCTACCCCGCAGACGATTACATGTTCGAGGCCAAATTCGCCCCCACCGTGACGATCCAGGGCAAGGGCAACTTCAAGGGCAGCGTGCAGGCCTACTTCACGCTCACAAAGGCGAAGCTGGGCCGCGTTTCCGTGACCGCGCCGGATAAGACCTACAAGAATAAGCCTAACATCTATAAGTCCACGCCCACCCTCTATGATCTCAACGGCAAGAAGCTCGTTGCCGGTGTGGACTACGAAAAGAAGTTCCTCTACAACTACTGGAGAACCACAGAGGTCATCTATTTTGGCACCCCGGTGCGCAGGAGCGGCGGCACGTATGTTTCGGCCTATGATGTGATCCCGGCCGGAACACGCATCGAGGTGGAGATCTTCGGCAAGGGCATGTACGAGGGCAAGGCCTTCGCCAGCTACTATATCACCGCGGCCTCCGTCAGCGGCGCCAAGGTGACGATCCCGGCGCAGACCTACACCGGCGCGCCGATCCGGCCCGCAGCCGCGGACGTTGTTGTGCGCGTCGGCGGTATGAGACTGGAAGAGGGCAAGGACTACATGGTCGTCGGCTATGAGAACAATGTGAACAAGGGCACCGCGAAGCTTACCATCCGCGGAAACGGCAACTATGGCGGCACCAAGACCGTCAACTTCGCGATCATGCCCCGGCCCGTGACGGTTTGGCAGTCGGCAGCCAACGCCCTGTCCCGCTTCCTTACCAACTGTATTACGTGACAATCGGCAGACGTCCATCATCAGGGCAGCGGAGCCCTCGGCTCCGCTGCCCTGCCGCTACTTGTGTTCCGCCTGCCGAAACGGCAAAAGCCGCCCACGCAGACGGAGACCGCTTTGCCGCCTTGCGAAGGAGCGCAATCTGTGATACAATACAAAAAACGTCGATTCTGAACAGGAGGGACTGCCCATGAAGGGAATCATTCTGGCCGGCGGGAAGGGGACCCGCCTCTATCCCATGACCAAGGCCGTTTCCAAGCAGCTCTTGCCCATCTATGACAAGCCCATGATCTATTACCCGCTGTCGATCCTGATGCTGGCCGGAATCCGGGAGATCCTCATCATCTCCACCCCGGAGGACACTCCGATCTATGAAAAGCTCCTGGGAGACGGAAGCCGCGTGGGCCTCAAGCTCTCCTATCAGGTGCAGGAGACGCCCCGCGGATTGGCCGACGCCTTTATCCTGGGCGAGGACTTCATCGGGAAGGACAGCGTGTGCCTGATCCTGGGGGACAACGTGTTCTACGGTCAGGACATGACCCGGACACTCCGGGAGGTCATGGCGCAGAACGGCGGCGCCACCATCTTCGGCTATCCGGTGAAGGACCCGAGGAGCTTTGGCGTGGTGGAGTTCGACCAGGACATGCGTGTCCTTTCCATCGAGGAAAAGCCGGAGAAGCCCAAATCCAATTATGCGGTGCCGGGCCTGTATTTCTATGACAATCGGGTGGTGGAGATCGCCAAAGCCGTCAAGCCCTCCGCCCGGGGGGAGATCGAAATCACCGCCGTCAACAACGCCTATCTGGCCCTGGGCGAGCTGCGGGTGATGCTGCTTGGCCGGGGCATGGCCTGGCTGGACACCGGCACCCCGGAGGGAATGCTGAAGGCCGCGGAATTTGTGGAGGCGGTGCAGGATCGCCAGGGCTTTTACGTCTCCTGCATCGAAGAGATCGCGTGGCGCCGGGGCTTTATTTCCCGGGAAAAGCTGCTGGCCCTTGGCCAGGAGCTTCGGATGACGGAATACGGCCAGTATCTGATTTCCCTGGCCGGGGAAGGAGCATGACATGACCATTCTTGTGACCGGCGGCGCCGGCTTTATCGGCTCCAACTTCATCTTCTATGAGCTGGAGAAGCATCCCGAGGACAGGATCGTCTGCGTGGACAAGCTCACCTATGCGGGCAATCTCTCCACTCTGGCGCCTGTGCTGGAGCATCCGCGCTTCCGCTTCTACAAGACCGATATCTGTGACCGGAAGGGGATCTACGAGATTTTCGAGCAGGAAAAGCCGGAGATCGTGGTGAACTTCGCGGCGGAATCCCATGTGGACCGCAGCATCGAGAACCCGGAGATCTTCCTGCAGACCAATATCATCGGAACCTCTGTTCTGATGGATGCCTGCCGCCTGTTCGGCGTGGGGCGCTTCCATCAGGTCAGCACCGATGAGGTCTACGGCGATTTGCCCCTGGATCGGCCGGACCTGTTCTTCACGGAGGAGACGCCCATCCACACCTCCAGCCCCTATTCCTCCTCCAAGGCCGCGGCGGATCTGCTGGTGATGGCCTATCACCGCACCTATGATCTGCCGGTGAGCGTGAGCCGCTGCTCCAATAACTACGGACCCTATCAGTTCCCGGAAAAGCTCATTCCCTTGATGATCGCAAACTGTCTGGCGGACAAGCCCCTTCCGGTCTACGGCCAGGGCCTCAATGTGCGGGACTGGCTCTATGTGGAGGACCACTGCAAGGCGGTGGATCTGGTGATGCGCAAGGGGAGCGTCGGCCAGGTGTACAACATCGGCGGCCACAACGAAATGCGCAACATCGATATCGTGCGTCTGATCTGCCGGGAGCTCCACAAGCCGGAAAGCCTCATCACCTATGTGACCGACCGGAAGGGCCACGATATGCGCTATGCCATCGACCCGGGCAAGATCCACCGGGATCTGGACTGGCTGCCGGAGACCAAGTTCGCCGACGGCATCGTTCAGACCATCCGCTGGTATCTGGACAATAAGCCCTGGTGGGGAGAGATCGTCTCCGGCGAGTATCAGAGCTACTACGAGCGGATGTACGGAAACCGATAAAAAACGCGGCCATTCGGCCGCGTTTTTCAATGTGTAGACAAACCCCAAAGCATGTCATTGCGAGCCAGTGCGCACACTGGCGTGGCAATCCGTTCTTTTTCCAAAAGCCCGTGTTTTCAAGGCTTTTAGAATGCGGATCGCCACACCTGCACAGCACGCACAAGTTCTACGGCTCCTTCGTCGCCAAGAACTTGTAGTGAGTGACGTCGGTCACTGGTTCGCGATGACAGGAAACCCACTTTGTCTACAGTCTGAAAACGCGGCCAGATGGCCGCGTTTTTTCATGTTCGGATTGTTGTGCTGGCTGATTATGCGCCGATGCCGGCGATGTGCAGGATGATATAGGCGGTGGGGATGGAGAAGAGCAGACTGTCGGCCCGGTCGAACATGCCGCCGTGGCCGGGGATCAGGTTGGAGAAGTCCTTTATGCCGATCATGCGCTTGACCAGACTTTCCGCCAGATCTCCGATCTGTCCCATGGTGGAGGCGAGGAAGCAGGTAATCAGGCAAACCGGCAGGCTCAGCTCCGGGAAAATGGGCAGGAAATAGATGATAAGGCCCACTGCCAGGGAGGAGAGTGCCCCGCAGACGGCGCCCTCCCAGGTCTTCTTGGGGCTGACCAGGGGAGCCATCTTGTGCTTGCCGAAGGCCATGCCGCCGAAGAGAGCAAAGCTGTCGCACACCAGAGTGGCGGCGGTGGCCAGCAGCAGGGACTGCTGCCAGATCTCGCCCACGCTGATCATCATCAGCACGCCGAAGAGAAAGCCGGGATAGGCAAGCCCCGCGACGGTGTAGAGCGCGCCGTTGCCGGAGACCTTCCTGTGGATGATCCCGGAAAACATGGCCAGGTAGATGCCCAGCGTCATGCAGCCAATATAGAGAATCGGTCCCTGGTGGAACAGCGTCAGCGCGGCCTGGGCGGCGATGTAGGTATACATGACCCACGCGGCACAGTAGACGTTCAGCTTTTCCACGGCGCGGCTGTACTCATAGCAGCACAGAATCCCGGCCAAGGCGAAGAAGAGAACGCGGCTGATCTCGTGGCCGAGAACACAGCTCAGCGTGATCGCCAGCAGAACGATTGCGGAAAGAACCCGTTGTTTCAATGCACATCCCTCAATCTCTCATGATACTAATAGACAAGATAACACAAAATTCCCGTTTGAACAAGTCTTTTCTTTCCCGGGCAGACTGCGCTTTCATTCGTTAATTTCTTGTTGTTTCCGGGCAAAAGCTGTGATATGATAAAGCCAGGCAATACACCAGCAAACGACAGAAATAACAGGGGGTAATTGTATGTACAGCGAAGGAAAAGTCTGGCTTGCACAGTCCGATAAGAATCTCTACCTGCTTCCCTTCATGGCCAACCGCCACGGCCTGATCGCCGGCGCCACCGGCACCGGCAAGACCATCACCCTGAAGGTGATGGCGGAGTCCTTCTCCGACATGGGCGTTCCCGTTTTTCTGGCCGACGTCAAGGGTGATCTGAGCGGCATGTGCCGCCCCGGCGTTGAGACGGAGGATATGCAGCGGCGCATCGAGCGCTTCGGCATTGAAAACTGGGAGTATCGGGGCTATCCCACCCGCTTCTGGGACATTTTCGGAGAAAAGGGCCTCCCTGTGCGGGTCACTGTATCGGAGATGGGACCCACGCTGCTGGGCCGTCTGCTGAATCTGACGGAGATCCAGACGGGCGTGCTCAATATCGTTTTCCGCGTGGCGGACGAGCACGGCCTGCTGCTGCTGGATCTGAAGGACCTGCGGGCCATGCTGCAGTTCGTGGGGGAGAACCGGGCGGAGTTTACCACCATGTACGGCAATGTTTCCGCTGCCAGCGTCGGCGCCATTCAGCGGGCGCTGCTGGCCTTCGAGGAGGAGGGCGGCGAGCTCTTCTTCGGCGAGCCGGAGCTGGATATCCGCGACTGGATGCGCACCGGCCCCTATGGCCGCGGCTATATCAACATCCTGTCCTCCCAGCGCCTGATCCAGAGCCCCAAGACCTACGCCACCTTCCTGCTGTGGATGATGACGGAGCTGTTCGAGCGGCTGCCGGAGGTGGGCGATCTGGATAAGCCCCGCATGATCTTCTTCTTCGACGAGGCGCACCTCCTGTTTACCGACGCGCCCAAGGCCCTGGTGCAGAAGATCGTCCAGGTGGTAAAGCTGATCCGCTCCAAGGGCGTGGGCGTCTACTTCATCAGCCAGAGTCCCTCCGATATCCCCGGCGACGTGCTGGCCCAGCTCTCCAACCGGGTGCAGCACGCCCTGCGGGCCTATACCCCGGCGGAGCAGAAAGCTGTCCGTGCCGCGGCAAAAGCCTTCCGCGTGAATCCGGATTTCGATACCGAGACCGCCCTCACCGAGCTGGGCGTGGGCGAAGCCCTGGTCAGCTTCCTGGATGAGAAGGGCATTCCCACTATCGTGGAGAAGGCCAAGATCCTGCCGCCCCAGAGCATGATGGGCATTGCGGATGAAAACGAGGTCCGTCGGGTGATCCTCAGCGATGAGTTTGAACCCAAGTACCGGGAGACGGAGGACCGGGAGTCCGCCTACGAGGTCCTGCTGGCCGCTACCGCGGAGCTGGCGGAACAGCGCCGGAAAGAGGCCGAGGAGGCCGCCGCCGAGAAGCAGCGCCTCAAGGAAGAGGCCGAGGCCGAGCGCCAGCGTCTCAAGGAAGAGGCCGCTGCCCAAAAGGCCGCCGAGCGGGAGGCCGCCGCGGCGGAGAAGGCCGCAGCCAAAGAGGCTGCCGCTGCCCAGAAGGCTGCCGAGAAGGAGGCCCTGGCAGCCCAGAGAGCGGCGGAGCGGGAAGCTGCCGCCAAGAAGAAGGTGGCGCAGAAGGCTGTCAACAGCGCGACCTCCACGGTGATGACCGCGGTCAGCCACAACCTGGTGAACACCGTCACCGGCGGCAAGAAGACCAGTGCCGCCACGATTGCCAAGCGCGCCGCAACCAACGCTCTTTCCTCTGTCCTCCGCTCCGGCACCAGCTCCATTCTCCGCGGCCTGTTCGGCAATAAGAAGTAATGCAATTTGTTGTAAGAAATGAGAAAGACCGCCGAAAGGCGGTCTTTCTCATTTGTCAGGCAAACCCCATAATTTGTCATTGCGAGCCAGTGCGCACACTGGCGTGGCAATCCGTTCTTCTATAAAAAGCCGTTTTTTCAGGGCTTTTAGGATGCGGATCGCCACACCAGTGACATCGGTCACAGCCTACAAGTTCTTGGCGACGAAGGAGCTTAGAACTTGTGCGTGCTGTGCCCGTTC
>ODAJ012152304.1_pt1 | contig 36014 bp, 29 predicted proteins | sample 1539241 | NCBI WGS metagenome assembly ODAJ01 (sample SAMN02144231, study PRJEB22623) | gut metagenome | biome: sheep rumen | host: Ovis aries | place: New Zealand
TAACACCCAACACCCAACACCTAACACCCAACACCCAACACCCAACACCTAACACCCAACACCTATCACCCAACACCCAACACCCAACACCTAACACCCAACACCCAACACCCAACACCCAGAAGCAACTGCCCGAACTGCTCAGCGAGATAGACCAGGCCATTGAGCTGTGGCCCCAGTACGTGCAACAGTACGAAAACCGCATAACCGAGGCACGCAGAAAGTACGAACTCGCCAGCAACGACCGGCAGCACTACGAGGCAGCCTACGCACTGTACGACCTTTACCGCCCCTTCGTCAACGACTCGGCCATGCACTTCCTCAAGGAGTGTATCACGCTGTCGAAGAAAGCCGGCAACCACTCGGACGTGGCGCGCTGTCAGGCCCTCTTGGCCTGGCGGTGCTCCAGCACGGGCATGTACGACGAAGCCCTGGCCGTTCTGGACTCCATCCGCACCGACGGCATAGACCAGGCGGCCTTGGGCGAGTATGCCCACGCCTACAACAACGTCTATAACGAAATGGCCTACTACACCCAGATGCCGGAAATGAAGCAGGCCTACTCCCAACGGGCCGCCGACTACCAGGAACTGATGTACCGCACGCTGCCCGACAACGACCCGCGCATTCTGCTACGCCACGAAATGACCCACCTGAACGGCGGCGAAGTGGATAAGTCGTTGCCCATCAACGACCGCTGGCTGAAGCAGGTTCAGCCGGGCAGCCACCCGTACGCCATGGTGGCGCTCTACCGCTACCTGGAGTACAAAGCCAGGGGCGACGAACAGCTGATGATGTACTGGCTCGTGGAGTCGGTGCTGGCCGACATCCGCAACGGCGTCATGGACCAGGGCTCCATGTGGGAACTGGCTAACCAGCTCATGCTGAAGGGTGACGTGGAGCGGGCCAACCGCTACATCAGCTACACCAGCGACTGTGCCATACGCTACGGCTCGCGCCAGCGCAACTGGCAGATAGCACCGCTGCTGACCCAGATAGCCAAGACCTACAAGGAGAAGAGCGACCGCACCACCTCGCAACTGCGCGTGCTGCTGGCCGCACTCAGCGTGCTGGCCCTCGTGCTGCTCGGCGTGCTGCTCTTCCTGAACCGGCGCAACAAGCAGCTGGCCGCAGCACGTAACGAGCTGCGCACCACCAACAGCCAGCTCACCGCCAGCAACGCTCAACTCTCAACCCTCAACGCTCAACTCTCAACCCTCAACGCCCAGCTCTCACAGCTCAACGCCCAGCTCTCGGAGGCCAACCATGTGAAGGAGGAATACATTGGCCGCTTCCTCTCGCTCTGTTCGCAGTACATCGACAAGCTGGACAACTACCGCAAAACGGTCAACAAGAAGATGAAGAACAAGGAACTGGACGAACTCTACCGCATGACCAAATCGACCGAGCTGAAGGAGAAGGAGATAGAAGAGCTCTACCAGAACTTCGACTCCGTCTTCCTGCACCTCTTCCCCAACTTCGTGGACGACTTCAACTCGCTGCTCGTGCCCGACATGCAGGTACACCCCAAGGAGGACAACAAGCTGACCACCGACATACGCATCTTTGCACTCATCCGTCTGGGCATTGACGACTCGTCGAAGATAGCCGAGTTCCTGCACTACTCCGTCAACACCATCTACAACTACCGCGCCCGCATCAAGAACGGTGCCGTAGGCAACCGCGAGGCCTTCGAACGGCAGGTGAAGAAGCTGGGACTACCCCGGCAGACGTAAGGTTTTGCAAACTACGCGTTACAAACGGCGGGGGCAGACATGTAAAATAACTTAAAAAAAGCCTCCGAAGGAGAAAATTCTTCACGCTTCACTCTTCACTCTTCACTTTATTTTGTATCTTTGCAAGCGAAAATAGGAAAACAAATAAATCGAAAATCGACAATAAGTAAATCGAAAACTTAATTCATTATGGTAAACTACAAAGATTTAGGTCTCGTGAATACCCGCGAGATGTTCAAAAGAGCAGTAGCCGGCGGCTACGCTATTCCCGCTTTCAACTTTAACACGATGGAGCAGATGCAGGCTATTGTCCAGGCTGCTGTCGAGACAAAATCGCCCGTCATCATGCAGGTCAGCAAGGGTGCCCGTAACTATGCTAACGCTACCATTCTGCGCTATATGGCCGAGGGTGCCGTGGCTTACGCTAAGGAACTGGGCTGTGAGCACCCTGAAATCGTGCTCCACCTGGACCACGGTGACAGCTTCGAGCTCTGCAAGGACTGCATCGACATGGGCTTCTCAAGCGTTATGTACGACGGCAGCGCACTGCCCTACGAGGAGAACATCAAGATTTCCCGCCAGGTAGTGGAGTACGCTCACCAGTTCGACGTTACCGTTGAGTGTGAGCTCGGCGTGCTCGCTGGTGTTGAGGACGAGGTAGCCTCAGAGGAGAGCCACTACACGAAGCCCGAGGAAGTCATCGACTTCGCCACCCGCACAGGCTGCGACTCGCTGGCCATCTCTATCGGCACCAGCCACGGAGCCTACAAGTTCAAGCCCGAGCAGTGCACCCGCGACCCGAAGACCGGCAAGCTCGTACCTCCCCCACTCGCTTTCGACGTGCTGGCAGAGATTGAGCAGAAGCTGCCCGGATTCCCCATCGTGCTGCACGGTTCGTCATCGGTTCCCCAGGACGAGGTGGACACCATCAACAAGTACGGCGGCAACCTGCCCGACGCAGTGGGCATTCCCGAGGAGCAGCTCCGCAAGGCCTCGAAGAGCGCCGTCTGCAAGATTAATATCGACTCTGACTCGCGTCTGGCCATGACGGCTGCCGTACGTAAGTACCTGGCTGAGCATCCTGACCACTTCGACCCGCGTCAGTACCTGAAGCCCGCCCGCGAGAACATGAAGAAGATGTACATCCACAAGATTGTTGATGTGCTCGGTTCCGACGGCAAGCTGGCTCAGTGCTAAACAAAGCATTTCCACATGTCTTTTTATATGGGGCTGCGCATCCTGCAACGGGGTGCGCAGCCTTCTTTTCAGCCCCTCCCGACAAGGGCCGGAGGAGTTTCCCCCCGTAAGTTTAGGGAAAAACACATGTGCCTTTAGGGATAATCCTTTGCCAGGCAGCCGAAAATGCCTTACCTTTGCCAACGAAAACAAGAAGCAACATGTCGAACAATTAAAACGATAGGATTATGAAGAAGATGATGGTTCTCATGGCAATGATGGTAACGATAGCTACCCGTGCCGCAGGTATGTCATACACAGAGGTAAAGGCTGAGACCTTGTTCCTGACCGACAAAATGGCTTACGAGCTGCAACTCAGCAACGAGCAGTACGAGGCCGTGTATGAAATTAATTTCGACTATATCGCAGCCCTCGCCTACAACGACGTCTTCGGCAGCAGCTGGTCACTGCGCAACAACCGCCTGAGCCGCGTGCTCACCGCCTGGCAGTACGACCGCTACATGGCTGCAAACTACTTCTACCGCCCCGTGAGCTGGACCAACAGCAGCTGGCACTTCAGCATCTACAACCGCTATACTGACCGTCGCCACCTCTACCGTCCGCGTCCTAACGCCTACACCAACTACAACGGTCATACGACTCACGTCACGAACCGCACAAACCGGAACACGTCGTGGCACCGCACCACAACGCCGCGCACCTCGACACCGGCCACGCACAACGGCAACACCGGCCATCGCCGCACAACGAACACCGGAAACTCGGCCACAGGCCACTTCGGCGGACACAGATAACGCAACGATTAATAAGCAGATGGAGTCCACTCAGAACGGGTGGACTCCATCGTCGTTTTGTGGCATCTATCTCTTGTAATGAAAAGTATCAAGCCATTCTGCCTGCTTTAGTACCTTGCTATTTCTTTCCTTTCGGCACACCCTACTTTGCCTGCTCGGCCTCAATCATTTCTACGCCGCCGTTGACGGGGTTCAGGCGCAGGTGGGTGGTGTAACGCTTATTGAAGAGTTCTGCACTGAGCAGTTCGACGGTGCCGAACTGTCCGGCGGTGAACTCGTCACGGTAGAGCTCGCGGCCGTGGTTCGTCAAGGTCACCTTGATGCGGCCGGGAATGTTGACATAGATGCCCTCCTCCTCGAGCTTCTTCTTTTTCTTGGTCTCGACGGGAGCCGGCACGGTGTGCAGGTCTTCAACTGTTAGGTAATACGGATCGCCCGAAAGGTCATCGGCATTGACAATGCCGAGGTGCTGAGACAGACGGAAGAGCACCATGTCCTGAACGGCCGTCATGGGACAGGTCTGGATGATGTACTCGGTGGTATCGCACTCGGTGACGCCGGTAAAGAGCTGGGTCAGTGCCTGCTCCTGGCTGTCGAGCTGGCTGAGCATGATGCGCAGCTGCTCGCCGTCCTTCGGCATGTAGTCAGCCTCGCCACGCGTCAGCTGGTTCTTGCTCTCGCGGATGTTGTAGATTTCCTGTGCAATGAGTTCTGCACGCTTCGTCATGCTGCCGGCAGCAAGAATCTCCTCGTTGAGGTACTGTCGCGGGTTCAGGGCCTGAGGCTTCGGGGCTGGCGAAAAGTGGCGGGGCCGCTCCTGTCGGATGCCCTGACTGTTCAGGGCCAGCAGCACGCCGTCGTCGGCCAGCTCCATGTTCGAGGCGGTCGATTTGGCATTAAACTTCACGGCGAAGCACTTGGCAGTATCAGCCACGCCCACCGTCTGCATCAGCACATTAGCGACGCGGTAGCTGACGTTCTTCTCATTCTTCACACCCCGCAACGCAAGGTAACGCTCAGCGTAGGGCGCATACTCGCCGGGCGTGTAGGTGGTATTCTCTACTTGAACCAGGAAGTTCAAGGCCGTCTTGGGCAGATAGTAAATGGCACCTTCGGCGGTTACGCCCGGCTGGTACTTGCTCAGTTCCGTCTGAGCCATGCAGACGGTAAAGCAGCTCACGAGGAGCGATGCTAAAAGGAATGTAATGCGTTTCATCTTATTCTAATGTTTCAGTCTTCTATTTTCTTAAATGCTTCGGGCAGACACTGAATGATGTCGCTGGCCATCAGGCTCTCCTCGCCAAGGCGGCGGGCGGCAATGTCGCCGGCCAGACCATGCAGAAACATGCCCGTCATGCAGGCCTCACGCTGCTGGTAGCCACGAGCCAGAAGGGCTGTCAGCACGCCCGTCAGCACGTCGCCGCTGCCCGCCGTGGCCATGCCGGCATTGCCCGTGCTATTGAACATGACGTGACCGTCGGGACAGCAAAGAGCGGAGTGGTGACCCTTCAGAATGACGTAGCCCTGCAGGCGCTCTGCCATTTCGCGGGCTTTGGTGAGCCGCTCGTAGCTGTCGGCAGAGTGGCCCTCCATGCGGTCAAACTCCTTCGGGTGGGGCGTAAAGATGATACCCTTGGGCAACTGCATCATCCACGCGCGGTGGTTGGCCAGCATGTTCAGCGCGTCGGCATCGGCCACGATAGGACACTGCGCCCGGCGCAACTGGGCTATGAGTGCAATGGCCGTGGTCTCACTGGTACCCAGGCCCGGGCCGATGCCCATAGCGTTGAAGTCCTCGGTATCGACGGCCTCAGAGAAGATGGTCTCCTCAGAGTCTAACTGCACAATGGCCTCAGGCACAGATATTTGCAGAATGGCATTGTTACGACGCGGAGAGCGGACGGTCACCTTGCCGGCACCCGACCGCAGACAAGCCCTGCTGGCCAGAACGGCGGCTCCAGCCATGCCGTAACTGCCGGCCACAAGCAGGGCGCTGCCCATGTTTCCCTTGTGTGCATAGCTGTCGCGGTGCTTGAGCAGCGGACGTATGTCACTCTCCTCGATGATGTTGTACTGGGCCTCTATCTTCTCCATGCCTTCAGTGCTCAAGCGGATGTCAAGTACACGGAAGCGCCCAATGAACTGCTGGTTCTCCGGAAAGAAGAAGGAAAGCTTGGGCTGCTGCAGCGTCAGCGTAAGGTCGGCCTTGATGATGTTGGAGCGTACGTTATAAGTGTTGTCTTCGCTCATGAGTCCCGACGGCAGGTCGATGCTGACCACACGCGACGGCGCACTGTTAATATACTTCACTAACGAGGCAAAGCCACCTGCCAACGGCTTGTTCAGCCCAGAACCAAACAGTCCGTCAACGACGAGCATGTCGGCCTCTAACTGCGGGGGTTCAAACTCCTGAACAACCTCGGAAAAAGCTTTCAGGCGCTTACAGTCCTTTAGGCGTTGCCGGTTGACGGCACAGTCGCTCGACAGGTGACCGCTGATGTTGAAGAGATAAGCAGAAACACTATAACCTCCCTCAGCCAACATGCGGGCCACAGCCAAGGCATCGCCGCCGTTATTACCCGGTCCGGCAAACACGACGACGGGGGTGTTTGCAGACCACTGATCGCAGATGGCACGCGTGATGGCCTTGGCCGCACGCTCCATTAAATCTATCGACTCGATAGGCTCGTGTTCGATGGTGTATTGGTCTAGCTCATGTATCTGAGCACCGGTAAATATCTTCATACGCATGCAAAAATACAAAATTATTGCTAATCAAGCGTTATTCTTTGGAAGAAAATTCGTAATTTTGTAGCAAATTAATAAAAAGTAAGCTATGAGTACAGTAAAAATCAAGGACAAAACGTTCAAAACCTCCTTTACGGAGGACGAAATCAAGAAGCGTATAAAGGAAGTAGCAGCACGCATCAGCAAGGACATGGAGGGCAAGAACCCGCTGTTTATTGGAGTGCTGAACGGTTCGTTTATCTTTGCTGCCGACCTGATGCGCGAGGTAACCATCCCGTGTGAGATTTCTTTTGTGAAGCTGGCATCGTACCAGGGAACCACCTCAACCGGCAAAATCAAGGAGGTGCTCGGTATTAACGAAGACCTGACGGGCCGCCACCTTGTCATTGTGGAGGATATTGTCGATACGGGACAGACCATGAAGCAGATGATCGAGTCGCTGGGAACGCGTAACCCGGCATCGGTACACATCTGCACGCTCTTCGTCAAACCCGACAAACTGCTCGAACCCATTGACATTGAGTATGCCTGCTTCTCTATTCCCAACGACTTCATCGTGGGCTACGGACTGGACTACGACCAGCAAGGCCGTAACCTAAAGGAAATCTATACTTTGGTTTGAGATTTGAGGTTTGAGATTTTAGCGTATGAGAGAAGTAAAGTTGCCGCACCTGCCCAGTGACTTGGAAGAGGGCAAAGGAAAGAAAGACCTGATGACCGACTTGTGGTACAAGTGGAACGGCAAGGAAGCGCAAGTAAAACATGACGAACAAAAACAAAGAATTGTTATGAAGAATATCGTGATTTTCGGAGCTCCCGGCTCAGGCAAGGGAACCCAAAGCGACCTGCTCATCGAGAAGTATGGGCTGGGGCACATCTCGACCGGCGACGTGCTGCGCAACGAGATTAAGAAAGGAACAGAGTTGGGCAAGACGGCCCAGGGTTACATTGACAACGGCCAACTGATACCCGACGAGCTAATGGTCAGCATTCTGGCAGGCGTCTATGACGGTTACGGCCGTGGCCACAAGGGAGTCATCTTCGACGGTTTCCCCCGCACCATTCCGCAGGCAGAAGCCCTGAAGAAGATGCTTGAGGAGCGTGGCGACAAGGTGGCTGCCATGATTGAGCTCGACGTGCCCGAGGAGGAACTGATGAAGCGCCTCCTGCTGCGCGGACAGCAGAGTGGTCGTGCTGACGACAACGAGGAGACCATCAAGAAGCGCCTCGTGGTATATCACTCGCAGACGCAGCCCCTCATTGAGTGGTACCGGCAGGAAGGTCTGCACCACCACATTAACGGTCTGGGAACACTGGAGCGCATCTTCAAGGATATTCAGAAAGTGATAGACAGTCTATAGCAACTATAGAAACTATAGAAACTATAGCAACAACCACGATATGGAAAGTAATTTCGTTGACTACGTAAAGATATACTGTCGCTCAGGCAAAGGCGGCCGGGGCTCCATGCACCTGCGCCACGTCAAGTACAACCCCAACGGCGGACCCGACGGCGGCGATGGTGGCAAGGGCGGCAGCATCATTCTGCGCGGAAACCATAACTACTGGACGCTGCTGCATCTGAAGTTCGAGCGTCACATCTTTGCCGAGCACGGCGGCAACGGCGGCAAGGACAAGTGTCACGGCACCGATGGTAAGGATGTCTATATCGACGTGCCCTGCGGCACGGTAGTCTATAACGCCGAGACGGGTAAGTATGTCTGTGACGTCACCTATGACGGCCAGGAGGTGCTGCTGCTGAAGGGTGGACGTGGCGGACTGGGCAATTTCCAGTTCCGCTCAGCCACGAACCAGGCCCCCCGCTACGCACAGCCCGGCGAGCCCATGCAGGAAATGACCATCATCCTGGAGCTGAAGCTTCTGGCCGACGTCGGACTGGTAGGATTCCCCAATGCCGGCAAATCGACGCTGGTGTCAGCCCTGTCGAACGCCCGGCCGAAGATAGCCAACTATCCCTTTACCACGATGGAGCCCTCGCTCGGCATCGTGGGCTACCGCGACAACCAGTCGTTCGTCATGGCCGACATTCCGGGCATCATCGAGGGAGCCAGCGAGGGGCGCGGCCTCGGACTGCGCTTCCTGCGCCACATTGAGCGCAACTCGCTGCTGCTCTTCATGGTGCCGGGCGACACGGAAAACATCTTCAAGGAGTATAACATCCTGCTCAGCGAACTGCGCAAGTTCAACCCCGAACTGCTCGACAAGCACCGCGTGCTGGCCGTCACCAAGTGTGATCTCTTGGACGAAGAACTCATCGGCATGCTGCGCAGCGAACTACAGCAGCAACTCGATGCCGGGGGTGAGCAGGTGCCCGTGGTGTTCATTTCGGCTGTGGCTCAGCAGCACTTAGACGAACTGAAGGACGTGCTGTGGCGCGAGCTGAACGCCGAGAGCAACAAGCTGGCCGCCATCACCACCTCGGAGTCTATCGTCCACCGCGACAAGGACATGACGCTCTTTGCTGCCGAACTGGCCGACGAGGGCGAGGACGAAGACATCGAGTATGTTGACTTAGAAGACCTAGAAGACCCAGAAGACTTAGAAGACTTAGAAGACCTATAGGCCCTATGAGAGAAAAAAGGCTTCCCGAATCGGGAAGCCTTTTCTATTAGTTGTATTTCAGTACCTGACCGGGGGTCAAGCGGAAGTTCTTGCCGATGTGGTTCAGCTTACAGAGTTGATCGACCGTCGTGCCACGTTTGCGGGCAATGGAGTAAAGGGTCTCACCCTTGCTGACCTTGTGGAAGCGAACGTCGCTGTTGACCATGGCCGAATGGCGGGGAGCTGCCGGAGCTGCTGCCACCTCGGTATGCTGGCGGGGTTCTGCGGGTGCTGTGGCCGTTCCGCCTACACCACGCAGACGAGTAGCCTGGGCCGACTCGTGCTCGTAGGTTGAACGACGATAGGTATAATAGTCTGAAACGACATCCTGGTTCTTGAAGTCGAACATCAAGGCCGGGTTCAGGGCTACGCCACAGAGACGGGTCTCAAAGTGCAGGTGTGAACCTGTGCTGCGACCGGTGTTACCACCCAGACCGATGACGTCACCGGCACGAACCTCCTGGTTCTCACGTACCAGCTGTGCCGACATGTGACCATAGACGGTCTCCAAACCATTGTCGTGACGAATGACGACATACTTGCCATAGCCGCGCGGCTCGTAACGCACGATGCGCACCTTGCCTGAGAAAGCAGCACGAATGGTGTCGCCAATATACACCTTGATGTCAAGGCCCTTGTGCTGGCGTCCCCAGCGTGCACCGAAGTTGGAGGTTACCACGCGGCTATCGGTCGGCATGTGGAATCCGCGCAGGTCAATACGATATTCTTCGGGAAGTATGCCATTCACACGGCTAACATATCTGTTATCCCAATCCTGGTAGAGGTCGGCGCCGGGCAGTTCAGTTGCTTCGGTTTGCAGGAGCTGGCGGAAGGCAACCGAGTCAACGGCCTTCATTTTGCGGTCGATGGGAGCCTGATTAGCCAAAAGGTCCTGAGCCATTGCAGGAATGGTACTTAACGTTGCTAATGCGATAAACGAGATTGTCTTAAGTGTCTTAAAAATCATAACTTGGTTTTGGTTTAGAAGGTCAAGAATAGCGACCTCACGAACATTAAACGGTGCAAAGGTAATAAATATTTTGCAAAGAGCAAGAACGTTAACACAATTTGTGTGTATTTTAACACTTACTATCACGAAATGGCTGCCCAGTTAATATTCGTTTTCCGGAGTTCGCGCAGCCGGTTCCACAGCGTCAGATACTTCGCGTCCTGACAGGTGGGGTCGTCGTCAATGATGCGCTGTGCCTCGTCGCGGGCCATTTGTACGAGCTGTCCGTCGCGGGCAATGTCGGCTATCTTCAGGTCGAAGGCCATGCCGCTCTGCTGTGTGCCTTCCAGGTCGCCTGGTCCGCGCAGTTTCAGGTCAGCCTCCGCTATGCGGAAGCCGTCGTTCGTCTCACACATGATGTCGATGCGTTTTTTCGTGTCAGGGCCCAGCTTATAGTTAGTGACGAGGATGCAGTACGACTGGTCGGCGCCTCGTCCCACGCGGCCACGCAGCTGGTGCAGCTGGCTCAGGCCGAAGCGCTGGGCTTCGAGAATGACCATGACCGAAGCGTTGGGTACGTTGACACCCACCTCAATGACCGTCGTGGCCACAAGCATCTGCGTCTCGCCACTGACGAAGCGCTGCATCTCCTCCTCCTTGTCCTTAGCCTTCATCTTGCCGTGGACCTTGCTCAGCCGAAACTCCGGGAAGGCCTCCTTTAGCTGCTCGAAGCCGTCCTCCAGGTTCTTCAGATCCAGGCTCTCGCTTTCCTCAATGAGCGGAAAGACTATATACACCTGCCGCCCCTGTAACACCTGGCGGCGAATGCCGTCGTAGAGCGACCCCAGACGGCTGTCATAGACGTGCAGCGTGCGTATAGGCTTGCGGCCGGGCGGCAGTTCGTCGATGACGCTGACGTCGAGGTCGCCGTAGAGCGTCATGGCCAAGGTTCGCGGTATGGGTGTGGCGGTCATGACGAGCACGTGGGGCGGGTTGGCACTCTTGCTCCACAGCTTGGCACGCTGGGCCACGCCGAAGCGGTGCTGCTCATCGACCACCACCATGCCCAGGTGCTGAAACTGCACCGTGTCCTCGATGACGGCATGGGTGCCCACCAGTATCTGCACCTCGCCGGTCAGCAGTCCGTCGAGCACCTCCTTGCGTTTCTTTCCCTTCACGATGCCGGTGAGCAGTTCCACGCGGACGGGCATGGTGCCAAGAAACTCGCGAAGTGTCTGCAGGTGTTGCTCGGCCAGGATTTCTGTGGGGGCCATGATGCAGGCCTGGAAACCATTGTCCAGCGCAATGAGCATCGACATGAGGGCCACAAGCGTCTTGCCCGAGCCTACGTCGCCCTGCAGCAGACGGTTCATCTGACGTCCGGAGCCCATGTCCTTGCGTATTTCACGGATGACGCGCTTCTGGGCTCCCGTCAGTTGGAAGGGCAGATGATGGAAGAAGAACGTATTAAACAGTTCGCCGACACGGGAGAAGACGTAGCCCCGGTACTTACGGCGCTGGTCGCTCGCGTACCTTAATATATTGAGCTGCACGTAGAACAGCTCCTCAAACTTCAACCTGACGCGGGCACGTTCCAACTGTCGGGCATCCTCGGGAAAGTGTATTGCCCTAAGCGCCTCGTCGCGGCCCATCAGGTGCAGGCGTTCCAGCATGTCGGGCAGCAGCGTTTCGCCAATGGGCTCCTTGAGGGCAGCCAGCATGGTCTTACTCAGTCGCTCAATGGTGCGCGAATTCATGCCTGCCTTCTTCATCTTCTCGGTGGTGTGGTAGTAAGGCAGCATCTTCATGGCCGAGAGCTCCAGCTGGTCGGCGGGCTCCACGTCGGGATGGGCTATCTGCAACCTGTTGTTGAACACGCCCGGTTTGCCGAACACCACATAGTCAGTACCCACCTTGTACTTTGTCAAGGCACTCTTGCCATAGACGAACCACACGAGGTCCATGACACGCCCGCTTCCGTCGGTGAAGTGGGCCACCACGCGCTCCTTACGGGCACTCAGCTTGGAGGTTTCAAAACTCAGTATCTGCCCTTTTACCTGAACGTATGGCATGTCGGCCGTCAGTTCGCGTATGCTGTAGAGTCGGCTCCTATCTACGTGGCGGTAGGGGAAGTACTGCAGCAGGTCACCGAGTGTCTTGATGCCCAGTTCCTCGCTGAGCATCTTGCGCCGGTTTGGGCCTACGCCTGGCAGATACTGTATGTCTTGTTGCAGGATGGGGGTCATGGGTCAGGGGGTGCCGGTGGGGAAGCCACCGGACGCTGTGGTGCGGAGCAGGGCTTCGCCGATGGTCATGTCGAAGGGGGTGGTTATCTTGATGTTCTCGCGGTTGCCCTCGACGGGAGTGATATTGAAACCGAAAGCTTCAACCACCGAAGCGTCGTCGGTGAAGGTCTCGCGGTAGGGCTGGCGGTTGGCGGCCTTCAGCAGCTGTATGCCGAAGGTCTGCGGAGTCTGCACCAGACAGTAGTCGGCGCGATACACGTTGCCTTTCTCCTTGTGGCGCAGGGTTTCCACGACGGGTGTTACCGGTATGACGGCCTTTGCCGTGCGGGCCGTCTCGTAGCAACGGCGGATGACATCGACCGATACGAACGGTCGTACTCCGTCGTGAACGCCTACCACGCCTTCTGCATCATCGGGTATCAGTGCAAGTCCGTGCTGTACGCTGTGGAAACGGGTCTCGCCGCCGTCGGCGATATAATAGGACATAGCGCCCTCCAAACCTTCCCGAGGGGAGACTTTTGTGTCCCCCTCGGGGAACGAGAGGGGAGCTGGAAACCGGTATTCGTTGCAGAGTTGGCGCCAATAGTCATGTTGTGTTTTGGGCAGCACGAGGATAATCTGCAAGTCCTCAGAGTATTCGCGGAAGCGTTCTATGGTACGCATGAGCACGGGCCGTCCGCCAATGGGCAGGAACTGCTTCGGAATGTCGCTGCCCATGCGTAGCCCCTTGCCGCCGGCTACGATGATGACGTAGTCCGTGCTCATCTGCTCATCAGGTGCTTGTAGCGCATACCTTCGGCCACTTGGTCGGCCGTCTGCTGATCGACCAGCTGGCTGAGCAGCTCATAGGCGTAGGGGAAGGCCGCTGCCGGCCCTTCGGCCGTAGTGATGTTGCCATCGACGGTCATCAGGTCGCCGGTGTAGTCGGCCCCTTTGAGCAAATGCTCAAAACCGGGGTAGCAGGTGGCCTTCTTGCCCTCTAACAGGCCCAACTGTCCGAGCACGACGGCCGGTGCGGCACAGATGGCACTGATCTTCTTGCCCTTCTCGTTCTGCTTGAGCAGCGCCTCGCGCAGCTCCTCATGGGCATAGAGATTCGAAGCACCGGGCATGCCACCGGGCAGCATCAGGAGGTCTGCCTCGCCGGGCTTCACCTCAAGAAACATGAGGTCGGCCTCGATATTCACTCCGTGGGCAGAGGTGACGACGTAGCCGTCGCCCACGCTGACAGTTTTCACATCGACACCGCCGCGACGCAGCACGTCGAGCGGAATGAGGGCTTCAACGTCTTCGAAGCCTTCAGCCAGAAACATATAAACCTTTTTCATTTACTATTTGACAATTTACGATTTGACAATTCTTATTTTTCAATCTTCCATTTACCGCAATGCCTTCAAGTACTGGGCAATGGTGTTGCGAAGGCCCATGTAGAGCGCATCGCAGATGATGGCGTGGCCAATGGAGACCTCGTCAAGCCAGGGTATCTGTTGGTGGAAGTAGTGCAGGTTAACGAGCGAGAGGTCGTGGCCGGCATTCAGGCCCAGCTGCTGGCGGCGCGCCTCCTGGGCAGCCTCGACAAAGGGGGCAATGGCAGCCTCGCGGTCGGCCAGAAAGCCCGAGGCGTAGGGCTCGGTGTAAAGCTCCACGCGGTCGGCTCCACAGAGTTTGGCCCCCTCGACCATACGCGGGTCCGGATTGACAAAGATGCTCGTTCGGATGCCTGCTTCGCGAAAGAGTCCGCAAATGTCAGTCAGGAAGGAGCGGTGCTCCACGGTGTCCCAACCGTGGTTGGAGGTCAGCTGGTCGTGGCCGTCGGGCACAAGCGTTACCTGACGGGGCTTCACCTCGAGTACGAGCTCTCGGAACGAGTCGATGGGGTTGCCCTCAATGTTGAACTCGGTGCTTACGATGTCCTTCAGAAGCCGGACGTCCTGATACCTAATGTGGCGCTCATCAGGCCTAGGATGAACGGTAATACCTTGTGCACCAAACATTTCGCAGTCTCTGGCCACGCGCTCCACGTCAGGATTATTGCCTCCCCGGGCATTGCGCAGGGTGGCTACTTTGTTGATATTTACACTTAATTTTGTCATTTCATTTGCATTTTCGAGTACTTATTCGTACTTTTGTAGGCAAAATTACAAAAACTTTCGCAATTAACGGCATTTTCGCCCCACATTTTTTATGCATCGACGCAAATTTATCATCGCCCTGTTCGGCAATTGCTTTCAGACCAAGAAGTCGGCAAGCATCCAGAAAGTGCTTTCGTGCCTTGAGAATCTTGGCGCTGAGGTTCACATTGACCGTGAATATTACGAGTTCCTGCAGCATAGCACCGGCCTGCAACTGCCCTTTGCCCACGTCTTCGACCGCTACGAAGAACCCTACGACTACGCCGTCTCCATGGGTGGCGATGGCACACTCCTGCGCACAGCCAGCATCGTGGGGTCGGCCTCAACGCCCATCATCGGCGTGAACATGGGCCGGCTGGGCTTCCTGGCCGACATTCATCCCGACGAGTTTGATCAGTGTCTGCGCGACATCATGGAGGGCCACGTCACGCTGGACGAGCGCTCGCTGTTGCAGGTACAGGCCGAAGGGCAACCGCTGAAGGGCTACAACTGCGCCCTGAACGACGTTGCCATCCTGAAGCACGACAATGCCTCAATGATCAGCATCAGGGCAAAGGTAAACGGCGAATACCTCACGACCTACCAGGCCGACGGACTCGTGGTCAGCACGCCCACTGGCTCTACGGCCTACAGTCTCTCGAATGGCGGCCCCATCATCATACCGCAGACGCGCGTCTTCCTGATGACGGCTGTAGCCCCCCACTCGCTCAACACGCGGCCACTCGTCATTCCAGAGACGGCCATCGTCGAGCTGCAGGTGGAAAGCCGAACGCACAACTTCCTCGTTGCCATCGACGGACGAAGCGAGAGCCTCTGCGACACCACGCGGCTGACCCTGCAGCTGGCACCCTACAAGGCACGCATCGTGAAACGGCCAAGACAGAACCACTTCCAGACACTGCGCGAGAAAATGATGTGGGGAGCCGACATGCGCAAATAACATAAAATAAGCCTTCTATTTTGCGTGCTGGCAAAAGGTATTTTATACCCCTCAAGGAGGCGGCACCTTTCGCAGGACTTCAACGGCACAATTATGTTTTTTTGACGTTCCAAGAGTAGAAATATCCGGGAAATTGCATTCTGTATGCAACTTTTTGTGTACGTTTGCACGTCAAAGGAACAGATGATAAATCCGAAAATCGAGAAAGAACATCGTGATACAACTACGCGACATCAACAAAACCTATCAGGGAGCACAGCCGCTGCACGTGCTGAAAGGCATCACACTCGACATTGAGAAGGGCGAGTTCGTCAGCATCATGGGCGCCTCCGGGTCGGGCAAGAGCACCTTACTTAATATATTAGGCATTCTCGACAACTACGACTCGGGCACATACCTGCTGAACGACGTGCTCATCAAGAACCTATCGGAGCGCAAGGCCGCCGAGTACCGTAACCACATGATTGGATTCATCTTCCAGTCGTTCAACCTCATTTCGTTCAAGACGGCCGTCGAGAACGTCGAGCTGCCACTGTTCTACCAAGGCGTAGCCCGCCGCAAGCGCCACCAGATGGCCTTAGACTATCTGGACCGCTTAGGGCTGAAGGACTGGGCCGAGCACTACCCCAACGAGCTTTCGGGCGGACAGAAGCAGCGCGTGGCCATAGCCCGCGCACTCATTACTCAGCCACAAATCATCCTGGCCGACGAGCCCACGGGAGCCCTCGACTCGAAGACGTCGGTAGAGGTGATGCAACTGCTCAAGCAACTGAACGCCGACGAGGGCATTACTCAAATCATTGTGACCCACGACCCCCACGTGGCCGAAAAGACCAACCGCATTATCAGAATAAAGGATGGAGTTATTGAATGAGATATGGCAGACGTCCCGCCGCAACAAGCTGCGCACGGGGCTGACGGGCTTCGCCGTGGCCTGGGGCATCTTCATGCTCATCGTGCTGCTCGGTGCAGGCAACGGCCTCATCAACGCCCAGCTGCAGAGTTCGAGCCGCTTCCTGTCTAATTCGATGGTGGTGTTCGGCGGCTGGACGTCGAAACCCTACAAGGGACTGCAGGAGGGCCGCCGCATCAGCCTACAGGCAGGCGACATCAGCACCACCGAGAGCAACTTCAGCGAGACCATCGACGAGGTGGGAGCCACCTACCAGACCGCCGCCGTCATTGCCAACGGGCAGGAGTACATATCGACCAACATCACAGGCACCTACCCAAACTACCCAAAGATAAACAAGATAGAGATGCTCCAGGGCCGATACATCAACGCCATCGACCAGAAGGAGCGACGCAAGGTGCTCGTCCTGAGCAACAAGCAGGCCAAGGAGCTGCAGGCCCGGGTAGGACAGCACGTCAAGGTGGGCAACCTGATGTTTCAGGTGGTGGGCATCTACAAGGCCGATGAGAGCCGACAGTCTGACGCCTACTCCTCTTACTCGGCCATCAAGAGCATATTCGGTGCCAACACCGACGACGCCGGCAACATACAGTTTACCTTCCACGGACTGCCCACGCTGGAGGCCAACGAGCAGTTTGAGCGCAGCTACCGCCAGCGCATCAACGCCAACCACCAGGCCCACCCCGAGGACGAGAGCAGCATCTGGCTCTGGAACCGCTACAGCAACAACCTGCAGATGGAGACCGGCATCGGCATCATACGCACTGCCCTCTGGATAGTGGGCCTGTTCACGCTGCTCTCGGGCATCGTGGGCGTGAGCAACATCATGCTCATCACCGTCAAGGAGCGCACCCACGAGTTCGGCATCCGCAAGGCCATAGGCGCCAAGCCGTGGGCCATACTGAAACTCATCATCACCGAGAGCGTCATCATTACCACCTTCTTCGGCTACATAGGCATGGTGCTGGGCATCATGGCCAACGAGTACATGGACGCCACCATCGGCCACGACACCATTGACACCGGGCTCTTCAAGGCCACCATGTTCGTCAACCCCACCGTGGGGCTCGACGTCTGCATCGAGGCTACCATGGTCATGGTCATTGCCGGCACCATAGCCGGACTCATACCCGCCCTGAAGGCCAGCCGCATCAGGCCCATCGAGGCCCTCCGTGCCAACTGAGGCTACTAAGCCCCAGAAACCCCAGAAACCCCAGAAGCCCCAGAAGCCCCAGAAAAAAAGAAAACAATGAGAATCGACATCGACACCTACCGCGAAATCATCGACACGCTGACGCGTAACAAGAGCCGCTCGTTCCTGACGGGCTTCGGCGTCTTCTGGGGCGTCTTCATGCTCGTCGCACTCATAGGCGGCGGACAGGGCCTGAAGGAAATGCTGGAAAGCAACTTCGAGGGTTTCGCCACTAACTCGGCCTTCATTTGGGCGCAGCCTACGACGAAGGCCTACAAGGGCTTCCGAAAAGGCCGCCAGTGGACTATGGTCTATCGGGACGTGCAGCGCATGAAGGAGCAAGTGCCCGAACTGGCCATCGTCACCCCCATGGTGTCCCGCTGGGGCAACACGGCCGTGATGGGCGACCACAAAAGTTCGTGCAACATGAGCGGCGTGTCGCCCGACTACGCCAAGGTCATGGAGCCGCAGATGTACTACGGCCGCTACCTGAACGACATGGACATACAGCAGCGCCGCAAGGTATGCGTGCTGGGCAAGAAGGTCTATAAGGAACTCTTTCCCGGCGGCGGCGACCCGTGCGGCAAGGTGGTGCGGCTGGACTCAGTTTATTACCGCGTAGTGGGCGTTGACTACAAGACAGGCGGCATCAACATCAACGGCAGCAGCGAAGAGGCGGTCACCATACCCATCACGCTCATGCAGCAGGCCTACAACTTGGGCGAACAGATACACATACTCTGCGTGACGGCCAGGCCCGGCGTCACCATGTCGGACATCACCGAGAAGATGCGCCACGTCATTGCCCGGGTCCACACCATCGACCCTGATGACGAGCAGGGAATCATGGTCTTCAATACGGAGGTGCTCTTCCAAGTGCTCGACAACCTCTTCCGAGGGGTCAACTTCCTCATCTGGCTCGTCGGACTGGGCACCCTGCTGGCTGGAGCAATCGGCGTCAGCAACATCATGATGGTCACCGTGCGCGAGCGTACCACCGAGATTGGTATCCGCCGCGCTATAGGGGCTACGCCGCGCATGATACTCTCTCAGATTATCTCCGAGAGCATTGTCCTGACACTCGTGGCGGGCATGAGCGGCATCCTCTTTGCCGTCATGATACTCCAGATGCTCGAAATGGGCAATACCGAGGACGGTATCGTCATGGCACACTTCCAGGTCAACTTCTGGACAGCCATCATGGCCGCCCTGGCGGTCAGCCTGATGGGCTTGCTGGCCGGCCTGGCCCCCGCCGCCCGTGCCATGTCCATCAAGCCCGTCGATGCTATGAGGGATGAATAAGCCCAATAAGCCCCATGAGGCCCATAGACCCCAAAAAAGAAAACAACCAAAAGAAAACAAAATATGAAGAAGTACTCCAAACTCATCATCGCAGCCCTGGTGGTCTTGCTCTTCATCGGAACCTTCGCGTTCCTCTGGCAGAAGAGCCAGCCGCAGCCCGTCGTCTATAGCGAGTTCACCCCTAAAGTCGATACCCTGCAGCGTACCACTATCATTACAGGCAAGATTGAACCACGTAACGAAGTGAACGTAAAACCGCAAATCAGCGGCATCATCACCGAGATTCTCAAGGAGCCGGGACAGTACGTCCAGCAGGGAGAGGTCATTGCCAAGGTGAAGGTGATTCCCGACATGGGTCAGCTCTCGGCAGCCGAGAGCCGTGTGCGACTGGCCGACATCAACCTGAAACAGGCTGAGGTGAACTTCGAACGTGAGAAGAATCTCTACGAGCAGAAACTCGTCTCGGCCGACGAGTACGACAAGGTTCGGCAGCAGCTGAACCAGGCCAAGGAAGAACTGAAAGCCGCCATCGATGCCCTCGAGGTGGTGCGCGACGGCGTCTCACGCTCGAACGCCAGTGCCTCATCGACACTCATACGCTCTACCATCAGCGGCATCATTCTCGACATTCCCGTCAAGGTGGGCAACTCCGTCATCCTCTCCAACACGTTTAACGACGGTACCACCATTGCCTCGGTAGCCAACATGAAGGACCTCATCTTCCGAGGCAACATCGACGAGACGGAGGTTGGACAGCTCGTGACAGGCATGCCTATGAAGATTACCATCGGTGCCTTGCAGGACGTCTCGTTCGACGCAGCCCTGGAGTACGTCTCGCCGAAGGCCGTCGAGAGCAACGGTGCCAACCAGTTTGAGATAAAGGCCGCCGTCACCAGCCTGCCGGCTGACGGGGGCATCCGTTCTGGCTATTCGGCCAATGCCGAAATCGTCCTCTCGCGCGCAGAGAACGTGCTCAGCATTCCTGAAAGTGCCATCGAGTTCAGTGGCGACAGCACCTTCGTCTATGTGATAACAAGCAACGCTGACCCCATAACCTACGACCGCCGCCCCGTCACCACAGGTCTCAGCGACGGTGTGAACATAGAGATTAAGAAAGGTCTCACTCTGAAGGACCGTGTGCGCGGCCCGCAGCTCATTGCCGAAGGGAAGGAGGAGTAAGCACATGAACAAGTCCAACCGTACTTCTATAGTATCTATAGTCACTATAGCTTCTATAGTCACTATAGCCTCTATGGTCACTATAGTTTCCCCTGCCTCAGCCCAGCCCGTCCCCTGGACGCTGCGCCAGTGCACCGAGTATGCCGTCAGCCACAATCTGCAAGTCAAACAGCAGGACAACCAGCGGCTGAAGAACGAGCTAAGTCTCTCGACGGCACGCAACTCCCGACTGCCTGACCTCTCAGCCAGCGTCAGCGAGAACTTCTCCTTCGGTCGCGGACTGACGGCTGAGAACACCTACACCAATAAGAACACCAACTCGACGTCTTTCTCCTTAGGCACGTCGGTACCGCTTTTTACGGGCTTCCAAATTCCTAACACCATCCAGCTGAACCGGCTGAACCTCGAAGCCGCCACACAAGACCTGGAAAGAATCAAGAATGACGTTCGTACACAGGTGGCACAGGCTTACGTACAGAGTCTCTACAACATGGAAATACGCGACGTGGCACTGCGCCAAATCGTGATTGACTCCATGCAGGTACACCGGCTACAGGCCATGTTAGACAACGGACGGGCCAGCACCGTAGAACTCTCCCAGCAGCAGGCCACGCTGGCCAACAGCCGACTGACGGCCACGCAGGCCGACAACCAGCTGCGCCTCTCGCTCCTCACACTGACCCAGCTCCTCGAACTGCCCACACCCGAAGGTTTCACCATTGCCCGCCCTGAACTCGACGGTCTCGTCTGTGGCGATATCATCGCCATCAACCCCGACCTCATCTACACCGAGGCCCTGACCACGCGCCCTGAGGTTGCTGCCGAGCAACTCCGGCTACAAGGCACCGAGCACAGCATCAAGATAGCCCAGGCCGGGCTCTACCCCACCCTCTCGCTCTCGGCCGGACTGGGTACCAACTACTATAAGACCAGCGGCTTCCAGGCCGACGGCTTTGGCCGACAGCTGAAGAACAACTTCTCGCAGTTCATCGGCCTGAACCTGCAGATTCCCATCTTCAACCGCTTCTCTACGCGCAACAACATCCGCGCGGCTCGCCTAGACCAGGAAAACCAGCAGTTGCAATTAGACTACGTGAAGAAGAATCTCTACAAGGAAATACAGCAGGCCTACTACAACGCCGTGGCTGCCAACGAGAAATGGAAGAGCAGCCGACAGGCCCGGCAGGCCGCCGAAGATGCTTTCAACCTCATGCAGGCAAAGTACGAGAACGGCAAGGCGAACCTGACCGAGTTTAATGAGGCGAAGAATAACTTCCTGAAAGCTGAAAGCAATTTGGTACAGGCGCAATACGAACTCATCTACCAAACCACGCTGCTCGACTTCTACCGAGGCCGCGAGCTGAGTTTTTAAAAAGAGCGAAGGCGGGGTTCTCCCGCCTTCACGCTTTTATTTATTTCACTACTATTTTCTTCCCGTCGCGGATGTAGATGCCGCCAACAGTCGGCTTGCTGCTGAGCCGCTTGCCGTCAAGGCCGAACCAAGCACCTTCGGTCTTCGCGGTTGAGACTCCCTCTATCCCCGTCGTTCCGGCAAAGTTGTGAAGCTCGTAGAGAGCCTTACGGGCTTTACCTGTCTCGTTGTCAAAGAGTCCAGCGTTGTACCAGCTATTGGTAACGGGATTCTGCCAGGGAACGCCACACTCGTTAGCCTCGGGGAACCACCAGTAGAGTCCATCGACATTCGGGTGAGTGTTCAGTGTGGCTATGAGGTCCTTGGTGTATTGCAGCTGGCCGTCATCGCTGGCAGGCCAGTTGGGAAAGTCTGTCACGGGATACTTCGCATCGTCGGGGTACCACTTATGGTAGTAGCCGGTCTCCACAATCTGTATCTTCTTGTCAGGATAGGTGCTCTCTAACGTGCTGAGCAGGTTGTTAAGCCAGTTCAGCTGACCGTGGTAGTAGGGGTAGTAAGATAGTCCGATGACGTCGTAGTCGTTGGTGTAGGGAGCCAGTGTCTTGTAGAAGTTGGTCACGTTCTCCACCTTGCTCATCTCGGTCTGAATGACAATCTTTGCTTGAGGGCAGGTCTCGCGGATGGCCAGAATACCGGCCTTCAAGTACTTGGCAAAGTTATCCCACGTTCCACCGTTCAGTCCGCCACCGGCAGGATAGACGTGGCCCGTCTGCCAGAGCATGCCGTAAGTAATCTCGTTGCCCGGCTGCACGAAGTCAGGTTCAGCCCCTGCGGCCTTCAGCTGCTGTAAGCAGTCAACGGTGTAGTCGTGCAGCGTCTGTGCCAGAACGTCGGGGTCAGTACTGGTCCAGCTGCTGGGCGTGCTGTGTTTGCCAGGGTCGGTCCACGTGTCACTGTAGTGGAAGTCGAGCAGAAACGTCAGCCCGGCATCCTTGATTCGCTTGCCGAGTGCCTTGACGTATTCCAGGTCCTGGCGAACGCCTTCTTTCTGATGTTGGGCACTGGCCTTCGACGGATCGACAAACAGGCGGACACGCATGGCATTCCATCCCTGCTGCTTGAAGTAGTCCATCATGTCGCCCGTAATGGCTATGCCGTCGTTATCCTTATACTTGGCATTGGCATTTTCGTAATCAGGCAACAACGAAATGTCGCCGCCAACATACTTTTGGGCTTGCGTCATACCGGCACACAACATCAGGGCCGATACGAATAAAAGTCTAATGTGTTTCATAAGCGTTATGTGATAATATTTTCATTATTGTTTTCGTTATTGTTTTTGCCCCCCTTCGGGGGAAGGTCAAGGTGGGGTTTTATTTATGTCTGTTAGCTCGCTGCTCACGGTACTTGGCTTTCTGACGTGCAGAGCCGCTGCCATGGGCACCGGTAATGTACTTCTTTTTCTTGGCCTTAGTCTTCACCTTGCCGTCGTCAGCCTTCTTCGAACCACCGCCACGGCCAAAGTTAATGCCATTCTCGAGAATCTCCTGAAAGTCTATGTCCTTATTACTCATAGGGTTTATTGGGTTTATATGGCTGGCCTATAAGGCCCATTAGGCTTATTAGGCCTATAGGACCCATAGAGACCTTATAAAAATTAGTGATGGAACAGTCTGACACCAGTGAAGGCCATGACGATACCGTACTTGTCGCACGTCATGATGACATGGTCGTCGCGCACTGAACCACCAGCCTGGGCGATGTACTGCACACCGCTCTTGTGGGCTCGTTCAATGTTGTCACCAAAGGGGAAGAAGGCATCGCTGCCCAAGGCCACACCCGTGTTCTGGGCTATCCATGCAAGTTTTTCCTCACGCGTCAGCACCTCAGGCTGGCGGGTAAAGAACTGCTGCCACTGTCCGTCGCGCAACACGTCGTCGTGCTCGTCCTCCGAGATATACACATCGATAGTGTTGTCACGGTCGGCACGGCGAATACCCTCCTTGAAGGGCAGAGCCATCACCTTCGGGTGCTGGCGCAGCCACCAGATGTCAGCCTTGTTACCAGCCAGACGCGTACAGTGAATACGACTCTGCTGTCCGGCACCGATGCCGATAGCCTGGCCGTCCTTAACGTAGCAGACGCTGTTCGACTGGGTGTATTTCAGCGTGATGAGCGCAATCATCAGGTCGCGCTTAGCCTCGGGGGTAAAGGTTTTGTTCTGGGTGGGAATGTTCTCAAACAGGGCTGGGTCGTCAAGACGTATTTCGTTACGACCCTGTTCGAAGGTGACGCCAAAGCACTGCTTGCGCTCTATGGGTTCCGGTTTGTAGGCAGGGTCTATCTTGATGACGTTATAGGTACCCTTCCGTTTGTCTTTCAGTATCTCAATAGCCTCGGCGGTGAAGTCGGGAGCAATGACTCCGTCGCTCACCTCGCGCTTCAAGAGCAGCGCCGTCGTCTTGTCACACGTATCGCTCAGAGCCACAAAGTCACCATAGCTCGACATGCGGTCGGCACCACGCGCACGGGCATAGGCACAAGCTACAGGACTGTCGTCCAGTCCATCAATGTCATCAACGAAATAGATCTTCTTCAGCGTGTCGCTCAAGGGCAGACCAACGGCAGCACCGGCAGGCGACACATGCTTGAACGATGCAGCGGCGGACAACCCCGTGGCTTCCTTCAGCTCCTTCACCAACTGCCAGGCATTCAGGGCATCCAGAAAATTGATGTAGCCCGGACGACCGTTAATCACTTCAATGGGTAACTCGCCTTCCTGCATAAAGATGCGCGAAGGCTTCTGGTTCGGATTGCATCCGTACTTCAGCTGTAGCTCTTTCATTCTTCTCTTCTTTTGTTAACGTCCTGCAAAGGTACGAATTAGCAGGCACAATACAAAAGAAAATAAGAAGTTTTTAGAAAAAAGTAACGCGCCGGCAACTTCCCGTGCCGACGCGTCGTACCTGTATATGCTTGAACGACTTACTCGTCAATGACCTTCCAGATACCGGCTGCGAGCGCACCACCTACCAACGGGCCGACAATGAAGACCCAGAGGTCGGTCAGAGCCTTGCCACCCTCGAAGAGAGCGGGACCGATGGAACGGGCGGGGTTCACACTGGTGCCCGTGAAGTGGATGCCCACCAGGTGAATGAGGATGAGCGACAGACCGATGGCCAGTCCGGCGAAGTTGTTGGTAGCACCGTTGGTCTTAGCGGTAGCACCCAGCACGACGAGCACGAAGAGTGCCGTTAGCACAATCTCAACAATGAGTCCGTTGGTTACGCCATAGGTGCAGGCATTAGCACCCGTCGAGGTGGTAATAACGGCACTGGGGTCGGTAGCAACGATACCGGCCAGGACAGCAGCAGCCAGAACGGCACCGATAATCTGGAACACAATGTACATACCGCAGTCCTTAGCGTCCATGCGTCCGCTCAGGAATACGCCAAGCGTAATGGCGGGGTTAATGTGGCAACCACTAATGCCACCAATGGTGTAAGCCATGGCTACTACGGCCAGACCGAAGGCAATAGCTGTGCCGACGATGGAAGCCGTGTCACTTCCGCAACCTAAGGCCACAGCCGTGCCGCAGCCTAAGAAAGTAAGTACGAACGTACCTACGCACTCTGCTAAATACTTTTTCATAATCTGTTAATTGTTTAAATGAATGAATATTAAAGTGATTACTATCGTTCAATGTAGTCAAAATAACTGAAGTCGCCGTACGCCGTAGCACTCGAATTGTTAAAGAAGTGCTCGGTAAACATGCCGATGGTGACACCCGTAAAGCCGCCTACCACCTCGGTGCTGACAAGCGAACACTCTATGTCGGCCAGCGGCGTGTAGCTGGTCTCGTCGTTGCAGGCGTACGAGAAGTAGTAACGCTCGCCATTGCTGGTAATGCGCAGGCGAACCCGCTCCGGGATGTCAGCCAGGCTCCAGTCTTCGCTGGCCAAGATGCCGTCCACCGACTTCAGCCGGTATTCCACGTTGATGTCGTGCGACGTGGCGTAGAACATCAGGTAGCCGTCGTTAATTTGATAAACGGCCAGACCATACTTGTCTTCTATCGGGTGATGCAACGTTACCTCCGTCTCCACCTGAATATTGGGACTCTCCTGCCGGCGGCCTAAGAAGGTGGGCTGACGGTTCTCTGCCAAAGTGCCGTGCGAAACCAGACGGAGTTTACCTTCCGTCAGCTGGTAGTTCGCCATAATGGGGTTTTGCAGATACACCCACTCTGGCCCAAGTTGGATGCCTTTATTAAATAAGGTACGCGAAGCGGGCTTCTTGACGGGCACGGCAGGCAGCGTCTTAACCGTCATGAGCGTATCGACTGCCCGGCCACCGCCCACGACGGGCCACTCGCCAGCTTTCCATTCCACAGGAACCAAACAGGTCTCGCGGCCTATGTGATGATAAGAGCCGCCAAAGTTACGATAAGCCAGGAAGACCATCCACCACGAGCCGTCCTGCGCCTGCACAAAGTCTCCATGACCGGTGCCTTGTATCTGCATCGACTGTCCGTCGCGCGAACAGTTGGTCAGTATGGGGTTGGCAGGATTACTCTCGTAAGGACCGTAAATGTTTCGGCTGCGGGCAATGGTCAGCTTGTGGGCCAGCTCGGTGCCACCTTCGGAAATGAGCAGATAATAGTAGCCGTCCTTCTTATAGATGTGCGGGCCTTCAGGCCAGCGGCCGCCCGTGCCCTGCCAGAGGGGTCGGCCTTGGGTAAGCTGCTTTCCTGTTACAGGGTCTATCTCGCAAAGCACGATGGTATTGTCAGGATTGCTCACCATGTAGCACTTGCCGTCTTCGAAGTAGAGCGAAGGGTCTATCCCGCCCTGCTCTAACCATACGGGTTCACTCCACGGCCCGGCCGGGTTCTTGGCCGTCACGAGGAAGTTGCCTCGCTTACCTACGTTGGTGGTAATCATGTAGTACGTACCTTCATGGTAACGGATGGTGGGTGCATAGATGCCTAACCACGACGTTGCTCCCTCAAGGGGCAACTGACTCTCGCGGTCGAGCACATTACCTATCTGCTCCCAGTTGACCAAGTCCTTCGAATGGAAGATGGGCACGCCAGGGAAATAGTGGAATGAGGAATTGACAAGGTAAAAATCATCGCCGACACGACAAACGGAAGGGTCAGGATGAAAACCCGGTATCACGGGGTTGCGAAGTTGCTGCGCCGCAACGAGCAGCACGCTCTGCGCCAACAAAAGGAACAATAGCAGTCGTTTCATATGCCATTTGTTTACAAAATCACGGCAAATGTAAGCATTTTTTTTGAAATAACCATAAAAAAACGTAATTATTTATTACCTTTGCACCATCAAGACAAACAATAGCTAAAAATAAACACAAAATGAAAAAGACTCTTATGACTTTTGCCGTGGCCTTCGTTGCGTTGTGCATGCAGGCCCAGCACGCAGTGAAACCTGCCATTCCACGCGATGCCGCGCTGGAAGCAAAGATTGAGCAACAACTTGCCAAGATGACTCTCGACGAGAAAATCGGCCAGATGCTCGAACTGAACCTCGACGTCATGGGCACCATGGACTGGAGAAGCGGAAAGTGGACGCTCAACGAGACCATGCTCGACACCATCATCTCGAAGTGGAAGGTGGGCTCCATCCTCAATGCTCCCGGCACGCGGGCTGCCACCGTCGAACAGTGGCAGAAGTGGGTACGCCTCATTCAGGAGAAGTCGATGAAGTACATCGGCATACCCGACATCTACGGCCTCGACCATAACCACGGCGTCACCTACACGCAGGCGGGTACGCTGTTCCCACAGCCCATCAACCTTGCAGCTTCGTTCAACACCGAGCTGGCCCGTACGGGAGCTGAAATTACGGCCTACGAGAGCCGCGCCGCCAACTGCCCGTGGGTCTATAACCCTGTGGTCGATCTGGGACGTGACCCCCGCTGGCCCCGCATCTGGGAGAGCTTCGGCGAGGATGCAGTTGTCAACGCTCGCATGGTGGAGGCTGAGATTGCCGGCTATCAGGGCAACGACCCCAACCACATAGGCCCCTTCAACGTGGCCACCAGCGTGAAGCACTACATGGCCTACGGCGCCCCCTGGACGGGCAAGGACCGTACACCGGCTTACCTCTCTCCGCAACTGCTGCGCGAAAAGTACTTCGAACCCTTCCGCGCTGCTGCCATGGCCGGTGCGCTCACTATGATGGTCAACTCGGCCAGCGTCAACGGCGTGCCCCTGCATGCCAGCTACGAGTACCTGACACAATGGCTGAAAGAAGACCTGCAGTGGGACGGCATGCTCGTCACTGACTGGGCCGACATCAACAACCTCTTCTCGCGCGAACACGTGGCCAAGGACAAGAAGGATGCCATTCGCATTGCTATTAATGCCGGCATCGACATGTCCATGGATCCCTACAGCGTCGATTTCTGTATCTTGCTGAAGGAACTGGTTGAGGAAGGACAGGTGAAGATGGAGCGCATCGATGATGCCGTACGCCGCATTCTGCGCGTAAAGTACCGTCTGGGGCTGTTTGACGCGCCCAATACTGGCGGCACCAGCTACGAGAAGTTCGGCAGCGACGAGTTTGCACAGCAGTCATTGAAGGCTGCCGAGGAGACCATCGTCCTGCTGAAGAACGAGGGCAACATCCTGCCCCTGTCACCCGACACCCAACACCCATCACCCAAAATCCTCCTTACCGGCCCCAACGCCAACCAGATGCGCTGTCTGAACGGCGGATGGAGCTACACTTGGCAGGGCTCGAACGCCGAAGACTTGTCGGCCAAGTACAACACCATCTACGAAGCCCTCTGCCTGAAGTACGGCAAGGAGAACATCGTCCTGGAACAGGGCGTCACCTACAACGAAAAAGGACAGTACTACGACGAGAACGAGCCTCAGATTGACCGGGCCGTCAGCGCTGCTCAGCAGGCCGACGTCATCATTGCCTGCATCGGCGAAAATTCCTATACCGAGACACCGGGCAACCTGAACGACCTCTGGCTGTCGGAGAACCAGCGCAACCTGGTGAAGGAGCTGGCCAAGACGGGCAAGCCCATCATTCTCATCCTCAACGAGGGCCGTCCGCGCCTCATTGCCGACATTGAACCGCTGGCTAAGGCAGTCATCAACATTTTGCTGCCTGGCAACTACGGCGGCGACGCACTGGCTAACCTGCTCACCGGTGAAGCTAACTTCTCTGCCAAGATGCCTTACACTTACCCGCGCGAAATCAACTCGTTGAACACTTACGACTACAAGGTGAGCGAAGAAGTGGGCACCATGGCCGGTGCTTACAACTACGACGCCAAGGTGAGCCTGCAGTGGCCCTTTGGCTACGGACTGAGCTACACCACCTTCGAATACAGCAACCTGCGCACGGACAAGACGCAGTTTACGGCCGACGACGTGCTGACGGTAAGCGTCGATGTAAAGAACACGGGCAGTCGCATAGGCAAGGAGGCCGTGTTGCTCTACTCGAGCGACCTCGTGGCCAGCATCGTGCCCGACAACAAGCGGCTGCGCTGCTTCACCAAGGTGGAACTACAGCCCAGCGAACAGCAGACCGTCACCTTCCAGCTGCCTGCCAGCGAACTGGCTTTCGTCGGTGCCGACGGCAAGTGGATCTTAGAGGAAGGCGACTTCACCCTGAGAGCCGGAACTCAGACGGCCAACATTACCTGCACCGCCACCAAGAAGTGGGAGACGCCAAATAAATAGTTGCTCGCTGACATGGAATACATCCAGCAATTTCCAGAACTCTTAGAAGGCAAGACAGTGCTCTACGTCCACGGCTTCGGCAGCAGCGGACAGTCGGGCACTGTCTCGCGCCTGCGGACGGTGTTCCCCAACGCCCGGGTTATTGCCCCCGACCTGCCCATTCACCCGCAGGAGGCCCTTGACCTCTTGTGCGCGACCTGCCAGCAGGAGCAGCCCAGCCTCATCATCGGAACCAGCATGGGGGGCATGTACGCTGAGAAACTCTACGGCTACGACCGCATCTGTGTCAACCCCGCCATGCAGATTGCCGACACCATGCAGGAGCACGGCATGACGGGCAAGCAGCAATTCTTTTCCCCCCGCCAGGACGGTGTGCAGGAGTTTTATGTCGATAAGCCGCTGGTCAAGGAGTACAAAGCCGTCACGGAACAGAACTTTGCCCACGCCGACGATGAAGACGAGCTAAAACGCGTGGTAGGACTCTTTGGCGACGAAGACGACCTGGTGAATACCTTCGACTTGTTTAGCAGCCATTACCCATTGGCTACCCATTTCCACGGCGAGCACCGCATGAACGACCGCAGCTTCATGCACTCGGTGGTGCCCGTCATTCGCTGGATAGACGACCGGCAAGAAAAACGTCAGCGCCCTATTATATATATAGGTATAGAGACGCTGGCCGACGCCTACCGGAAGCCTGCCTCATCGATGATGAAGGCCATCAGCTTTCTCATTGAACATTATCAAGTCTTCTTCGTTGCCCCCTCTCCGTGGAAGAAGACGGGTGCAGAGGTCTTCCCGTGGCTCAATGAACACGTCGGCATACCCGCCTGGTGTCACACCATCACCACCGACCGTCGAGACCTGCTCTATGGCGACTATCTGATTGAGGCTCCCTCTCCTTGGGACAGAGCGGGGGGAGAGGTCTTCGGGGGAGAAGCTCCCCTTTGCACCCTCATCGACTTCGGCTCCGATACTTTTAAGACGTGGGAAGACATTATTGAGTATTTCTCACGACTCGGCGGGCAATAAGACCACAGCGTGCTGCTTCTTGCCGTCCATCATAATCTTCAGCGGACGGTCGAAGCGTACGTGGCGCACATATTGAGTCTCCTCGACGGCAGGCATGTCGTCGAGGATTTTTTGTTGCAGCACGCCGTCGCCCGTGTAGCTGTTGATGTTGAAGTAGCCCACCCCAAACGACGTGAGGTTCTGGAAGAAGTGCGTACCCTGCGACGGATCGACGTGATAGTTCTTCAGCCCTTCCTCTACAATGACACGGGCGGCCGAAATGTGGGGCCACTTGACGGGAATGCCCAGCCAAGGGTCACTCGAACCCCAGCGGCCCGGCCCTATGAGTATGTAGGAACTTCCGGCATTGAGGAACTCCTTGTTAATGCGGTTTATCTCGTCGGCTATCTGCGGGTTGTTGGCTGCCGTGAAGTCGTCGTCGGTCTTCACATACACCACGTCGAGCACGTCCTCACTGATGCCATGGCCCAGCGAGTTATGCGAGCGCAACAGACACTGCTCGTCGGGTATGGCGGCCAGGTCCTCATCAAGCACCTGCTTGCTATCGACGATGGGGCGTATCTGCAGCAGGTAGAAGTTGAGGCTGTTGGGTGTTGGGTGATGGGTGTTGGGTGTTGGGTGATGGATGTTGGGTGATGGATGTTGGGTGATGGTACAGGCGAACTCTATCTCTACGGGACGCTTCATTTCGTCGGCACCTAACTTCTGCACCAGCTGCAACAGCTCCGGCAATGGGAACACGCCATGCTGCAACACGCCGCAGAAGCTGATGACCTTGCGGCCTCCCTCGTAGATGCCGTCGCGTATCACCTGGTCGTAGGGGTCGTACGTCGAGGCTATGTACTGTAGCGAGCCGTCCTTGTCGGCTTCCTTCACGCGCAGGTTCAGAATGTTGAAACCGTCATCTACCTTGAAGTCGCCGCCCACGTGGCTCATGTCTAAGGCGTAGAAGCGGGTCTGCGTCTCGCGCAGCGCCGTTTCCAGTTCGCTGGTCTGCAGTATCTGGTGCGGGTGGTAGGGCGACACGCGCAGCGTCTGGCCGCCATCGACGATGTACTTGCCCAGTCCTAACGCCAGCGAGGCAATGCCCTCCTCGGCCGTCTCGTCGCCTATGGGGTAGTAGTTCAGCGAGCGTAGCACGCCCGAGAAGTTCGGGTAGTAGCGCGTGTCGTACTGCTTACCCACCACCTCCTGCAGGATGACGGCCATCTTCTCCTGGTCTATGACGTTCGACGTTGCCGTCATGTAGGCCTTCGAGTCCTTGTAATACACCGAGGCATACACGCCCTTGATGGCACAGGCCAGCATGCGCAGCATTTCGTACTTGTCGGGCAGGTAGGGCACCATGTAGGTTGAGTAGATGCCGGCAAAGGGCTGGTAGTGCGAGTCTTCAAGCAGCGAACTGGAACGTACGGCAATGGGTGCCTTCACGGCATCGAAGAAGGTAAAGAAGTCGGCAATGAGCGAGTCGGGCAACTGGGCTCTCATGAAGTGCTGCAGGATTTCCTCGTCAGAAGCATCGCTCAAGGCCACGCCCCAGAGGTTGTTCGAGTCCATGAACTCGTCGAAGAGGTCGGTACAAAGCACCACTGTCTTGGGTATGCTGACGTTAGCGTTGTCCCACTGCTGCAGCTCGGGGTGACGCTTCACGATGTTGTCCAGAAAGGCCAGGCCACGGCCCTTGCCGCCCAACGAACCGTCGCCGATGCGGGCAAAGTGGGCGTAACGGTCAAACTTGCCCCGGTCGAAGACGGCCACAATACCTATGTTCTTCATGCGGCGGTACTGCACAATGGCGTCGAAGATAATCTGGCGGTGGGCCTGCACGTCCTGCAGCTTGTGCCACGTCACGGTTTTCAGGAACTGACTGACGGGGAAGATGGCCCTGGCGCAGAGCCAGCGGCTCATGTGGTTGCGCGACACGTGGTAGAGCATGGAGTCGTCGGGCACCTTGAAGATGATGTCCTGCAGCTCCTTCAGCGTGGAGACGCGGGCCACCTCGGCCTTCGTCACGGGGTTGCGGAAGACAAAGTCGCCAAAGCCCATGTGCTCCTCCAGCAGGTGGCGCATGTCAATGTTCATCTTCTTCGAGTTCTTGTCTATGAAGTGGAAGTGTTCGGCCTCGGCCTTCTCCTTGTTGGTAATCTCTGAGCTCTGCAGTATCAGCGGCACATACTCGTCTCTGCGGCGTATCTCGCGCAGCAGCTTCAGGCCTGCCTCAGCGTCACCCTCCTCCACGTGGCTCAGCCTTCCGGGCACCATGTTCATGGGGAAACGCGTATCGCTGATGACACCAAGCGTGTTGTCATGATACTTCTCGTACCACTCCATGGCCTCCGCGTAGTTCGTGGCCAGCACCACCTTGGGACGGCCCCTCTTGCGCTGGGCGGCAGCATGGGGGTTCAGGGCTTCGGTCGAGAAGTTCTTGCTCTGAGCGAGAATGTAGTTATAGAGGTTGGGCAGTATGCTGCTATAGAAACGGATGTTGTCCTCCACCACCAGAATCATCTGCACACCGGCCTCGCGGATGTCGTGCTCAATGTTCATGCGGTCCTCTATGAGCTTGATGATGCTGAGGATAAGGTTCGTATTGCCTAACCAGCAGAACACATAGTCAAATATCGACATGTCCTCGTTCTCGATGCGTTTCGTAATGCCGTGCGAGAAGGGCGTCAGCACCACGCAGGGAATGTGGGGCGCAGCCTGTTTCACGTCGCGCGCCACGGCAAAGGCGTCGTTGTCGGCATTACCGGGCATGCAGATGACCAGGTCTATATCGGTAGTGTTCAGCACCTGGTTGGCCTCCTCGGTGGTCGATACCTGGGTGAACGTGGGCGGATAGCGCAGCCCCAGCTCCATGTATTCGTCGAAGATCTTCTCATCTACACGTCCGTCATCCTCCAGCATGAAGGCGTCGTAAGGGTTGGCCACGATGAGCACATTGAAGATACGGCGCGTCATCAGGTTGACAAACGACACGTCTTTCAGGAAGAAGTTATTAAACTCCTGGGGAATATTCTCGTTCATACGTTTTTGTTTTGTGCATGCAAAGGTACGAATAAGTGAGAACAATACAAAACAAAAAAACATTTTTTGTTTTTATTGTCGAACGATAGTACCTTCGAGGTGAAACCTCAAAGGTACGAATAAGTGAGAAGAATACAAAACAAAATATTAATAATATGTAAAAAACATGCACTCACGCTACGTCGAGCGTTTCTTTTTTGTACCTTTGTAGTACGAATAAGAGACATTTAAGCCTATGGACAATGACACCATTTTCACTATCTTGGGTTGGGTAGCCAGCATCTGCATGATACTGGGCTACCTGCCTCAAGCCGTGGAGACCATCCGCACCCGCCAGACCGACGGCATAGCCTTGCCCACCTTCCTCATGATGGGCATCGGCGCCATCTGCTTCATGCTGCAGGGCATTCTGCACAAGCCCGACGTGCTCTGGGCGCTGTTCATCACCAACCTGGTCACCACCCTGTGCAGCCTCATCGTCTTCGGCATCAAGGTGTATAACGATTACTTCAAAAAGAAGTAGCAACAATAACAACTAACTTTAAATTGTAAAATCAAAAACTATGAACGTACAAAACATCATGCAACAACTGGAGCGCAAGCATCCAGGCGAGGCAGAGTTCCTGCAAGCGGTAAAAGAAGTCCTCATCTCCATCGAAGACGTCTATAACCAGCATCCTGAATTTGAGAAGGCGAAAATCGTTGAGCGACTCGTTGAGCCGGAGCGCATCACCACCTTCCGCGTACCCTGGGTTGACGACAAGGGCGAGGTGCAGGTCAACATTGGCTACCGCGTACAGTTTAACAGCGCCATTGGCCCCTACAAGGGCGGACTGCGCTTCCACCCGTCGGTGAACCTCAGCATACTGAAGTTCCTCGGCTTTGAGCAGACTTTCAAGAACGCACTCACCACGCTGCCCATGGGTGGCGGCAAGGGTGGCTCCGACTTTGCTCCCCGTGGCAAGAGCGACGCTGAGATTATGCGCTTCTGCCAGGCCTTCATGTGCGAACTCTACAAGGTGATAGGCCCCGACATGGACGTGCCGGCTGGCGACATCGGCGTAGGCGGACGCGAAATTGGCTACCTCTTCGGCATGTATAAGAAGTTGACCTCACAGTTCCACGGCGCCACCCTCACGGGCAAGGGCCTTGAGTGGGGAGGCAGCATTCTGCGCCCGGAGGCTACGGGCTTCGGTGCCCTCTACTTCGTCCACCACATGATGGATACTCACGGCCTCGACATCAAGGGTAAGACCGTTGCCCTCTCTGGCTTTGGCAACGTGGCTTGGGGTGCTGCCAAGAAGGCTACCGAACTGGGTGCCAAGGTCATCACCATCAGCGGACCCGACGGCTACATCTACGACCCCGCAGGACTGGACGCTAAGAAGATTGAGTATCTGCTTGAGCTGCGCGCCAGCGGCAACGACATCTGCCAGCCTTATGCCGACGAGTTCGACGGTGCCACCTTCTTCGAAGGCAAGAAGCCGTGGGAGCAGAAGGCCGACATCTATCTGCCCTGTGCTACCCAGAACGAGCTGAACGGTGACGATGCCGACATGATTCTGGCCAACAAGCCCCTCTGCGTGGCTGAAGTGTCGAACATGGGCTGCACGGCCGAGGCTGTCGATAAGTTCATTGCCGCCGGTCAGCTCTTCGCTCCCGGCAAGGCTGTCAACGCCGGTGGCGTGGCAACGAGCGGACTCGAGATGACCCAGAACTCCATGCGCATGTCCTGGACGGCCGAAGAGGTCGATCAGCGCCTGCACCAGATTATGGCCGGCATCCACGAGCAGTGCGTCAAGTACGGTAAGCAGCCCAACGGCTACATCAACTACGTGAAGGGCGCCAACGTCGCCGGCTTCATGAAGGTAGCCAAAGCCATGCTTGCCCAGGGCGTGGTATAGCTCGGCGATAGCCAAGGTTACCCCGCCATGCTTGCCCAGGGCGTGGTATAGCTCGACGTAAAAGAAAAAAGGGGCTCACGCCCCTTTTTTCTTATTTCCTCTTCGTAGGAATGATGAACTCGTGCGTCTGCCCCTCGAGTTCAGTATTACCCATCACCACACCCACACGCAGGCGGGCCTCGCCATCGCGCAGACGGCTGTCGCCCTTGATGGTCGCCGTATAGCGAATGCCCTTGCCCGGCAGGATGCTCTCTATGCGCAGGTTCTGCGATATGTGTATGTGCTTGTTGCCCGTCAGCTCATAGACCACTGGTTCCACGTTACGCACCTCGTGGCGGCTGAAGTTCATAATCTCGAAGGTCACCGTACACTCCTCGCCGGCCATCAAGACTGCGTCACCACTGGCATCACGGAAGATAGCGTTGCGCACCACGATACCCCTTTCGGCCCTCGGCGTAGGAGCCGTCGTCGTAGCAGGCTCTGTCGGTGCCGGCGTGTCGTCGAAGCTGATGCGGTCGTCACCGCTGTTCGTCGGGTCGAAGTATCCTTCGGGAGGCGTAGCAGCGTCGTCGTCATCGTCATACGCGTCCGTCCGTCGGTCCTGGTTGATGCGCGCCCTGCGCTCCTCACGCTCGCGCCGGTATTCCTCGTAGCGGCGCTGCTCAGCCTGGTCGGCCGCATTGCCGATGGCCGCGCCCACTATGGCACCGCCAGCCAGACCGATGAGCGTACCCACGTCGCTGCCACGTCGGCCGTTAGAAATGCCGCCAATGGCCGAACCGATGATGCTACCGAACTCTCCGCCTACGAAGGCGCCCTGTCCCGTGTATGTGCCGCAGCTGCTCAGCAGCAGCAGTGCCGACAATAGTATCAAAACACTCTTTCTCATAATCCTTTTCCGTTAGTTTATACTGCGTTGCAAAGGTATGCATTATTCCTGAAACGAGCAAGAGGAATATCCCCATTTTTCTTTAGGGGATTCCCTAAAAGCCCCCAGTGCTCA
>ODAJ012062894.1_pt1 | contig 35977 bp, 31 predicted proteins | sample 1539241 | NCBI WGS metagenome assembly ODAJ01 (sample SAMN02144231, study PRJEB22623) | gut metagenome | biome: sheep rumen | host: Ovis aries | place: New Zealand
GCAGAAGAGTATCACCAGGACTATCTTGACAAGAATCCAGACGGATACTGTCATCTGCCTCTCTCACTCTTTGAGTTTGCCAAAAAAGCCAAGGACACGAGCAAAAATAAGTAAAATCCACGATGATAGGTTCCTGTGAATAACAGAACCATTACTCAAGAAGAAAAACGAGTTGCTTTTTGCAAAACAATTACGCAAAATAAAAGGGGGGCTTATGCCCCCCAAAATTTTGATTTTCAACTAAGAGCGATAGACGGGACTCGAACCCGCGACCCTCGGCTTGGGAAGCCAATGCTCTACCAACTGAGCCACTATCGCGTTAAGACAATGCAAAATTATAGTATTTTCTGCATTTACACAAGAAAACTGCTTAGTTTTTTCACTTAGTAGCATGCGTCCACCAAGCGTCATTCTGGTCCTTAGGCGAATGAGGCTGTTTGGAGGCGTTCTGAATCGTACCATTACGAACACGCGACAATGTCTCAGGTGTCATCTGCAAGAAACTGGCTATATGAACCATAGGAGCACGCAAGATAATCTCAGGCTTCTCGTGCAACAAGCGCTCGTAACGCTCGGTGGCATTCTCGAAACGCTGGCTGTCGGCATGTTCCTGACTGCTGATAGCAACATGCTCCAAAATCTTGCGATAAAGCATATCTATCTCCTGATTGCGAACAAGAAGGTTGTTAAGGTCGTCATACGGGATGGCATAGACCTTGGTATTCTCTAATGCTTCAACAATCAATCGACTGGGTTCCTGCTTGAGGAAACTCTCTATACAGAAGACGATACGACCCTCGAAACTGAAATGCTCAGTAACGTCTTTATTGTTCTTATAATAATATTGGCGTACCATACCTTTTTCTACGAAATAAAGGTTACGGCATACCTGACCCTCGTGGAGAATGGTGTCACCTTTCTGGAACTTCATGGGCACAAGAATACTGCCCAAGATTTGTACTGCAGGCGGGGTTAGCGTGCAGTAGATACGGGATATCTCTCGTGCAATGTCTCTTCTTCTATCCATTATGGTAATTAGGTTTTAGGTAGGGTTCTTTGTATTTTAATTTTGCTAATCTAACTTGAGTACGGCAAGGAAGGCTTTCTGCGGAACTTGAACATTACCAATCTGCTTCATACGTTTCTTACCTTTCTTCTGCTTCTCAAGCAATTTGCGCTTACGACTGACATCGCCACCATAACACTTGGCCAACACATCCTTGCGAACCTGCTTAACGGTCTCGCGAGCAATAATCTTGGCACCAATAGCTGCCTGGATAGCTATATCAAACTGCTGACGCGGAAGTAGCTCTTTCAGCTTCTCACACATGCGACGTCCGAAGGTCTCGGCATTATCGACATGCGTCAAGGTGCTGAGGGCATCCACAGGCTCGCCATTCAACAGAATATCCATCTTGACCAATTTACTGGGACGGAAACCTGACTGATGGTAATCGAAAGAAGCATAGCCTTTACTAATGCTCTTTAGCTTATCGTAGAAATCTATTACTATCTCGCCCAACGGCATGGCATACTGTATCTCGACGCGGTTGCCGCTGATATATTCTTGTTTTAAAAGCTCGCCTCGCTTACCCAAACAGAGTGTCATAATATTACCGATATAAGCGGTATTGGTGATGACGGTAGCGTGGATATATGGCTCCTCAATATGATCTATGAGCGTTGCATCTGGCATGCCGGAGGGATTATGTACTTCCTTCACCTCGCCCTGCTTATCATATATAAGGTATGATACATTGGGGACAGTAGTAATCACGTCCATATTGAACTCGCGGTCCAAACGTTCCTGGATAATCTCCATGTGCAAGAGACCCAAGAAGCCACAACGGAATCCAAAGCCCAAAGCCACAGAACTTTCAGGCTGGAAGGTAAGGCTGGCGTCATTGAGCTGCAACTTCTCGAGGCTGGCACGCAGGTTTTCGAAGTCTTCTGTCTCGATGGGATAAACACCAGCAAAGACCATAGGCTTCACCTCTTCGAATCCAGCAATAGCCTCCTTGCAGGGATTGTCGACGGTAGTGATGGTATCACCCACTTTGACCTCGGTAGCGGTTTTGATACCAGAGACAATGTAGCCTACATCACCACAATGTAACACCTTACGCGGCACCATATCCATCTTCAGGACACCAATCTCTTCAGCCTTATATTCCTTGCCTGTATTGATGAACTGAACCAAGTCTCCGCTTTTGACACTTCCGTTTACAATCTTGAAGTATGCAATGATACCACGGAAGGAGTTAAACACAGAGTCAAAGATAAGTGCCTGAAGAGGAGCATTCTCGTCACCCTTGGGACAAGGGATACGCTCCACAACGGCATGTAGGATATCCTCCACACCCATACCAGTCTTTCCGCTGGCACGGATAATCTCCTCGTGCTTGCATCCAATAAGTTCAACTATCTCGTCCTCAACCTCCTCGGGCATTGCATTAGGCATATCACACTTATTGATGACTGGAATAATTTCCAAGTCATGGTCGATAGCCATGTACAAGTTACTGATAGTCTGTGCCTGCACACCCTGTGTGGCATCTACAACAAGCAAAGCACCCTCGCAGGCGGCAATGCTCCGCGACACCTCATAAGAAAAATCCACGTGTCCCGGGGTGTCAATAAGATTAAGAACGTATTTCTCGCCTTTGTATTCGTATTCCATCTGGATGGCGTGGCTCTTGATGGTAATGCCGCGTTCCTGCTCCAGATCCATATCATCAAGCATCTGACCCTTCGTAACCTCGATGGTGTGGGTGTACTCCAAAAGACGGTCGGCAAGTGTACTCTTACCGTGGTCGATGTGGGCAATGATGCAGAAGTTTCTTATATGTTGCATTAAAAAGTCAATTCAAAAGTGTACTATTATTAAGTTGCAAAAGTACAAAAAAGTTGTCAACCTACAAAAGATAGGTGTCTTTTTCTTGGCTAATTCACAACTTTTCAATACCTTTGCAAGGAAAATTTATTCATATAAAAAGACAAAAACATGGATGCACAGTTGATAAAAGATTGTGAACAGAAAGCCCTATCATGGCTGAATTCACCCTATTATGACGACGAAACTAAGGCCGAAATCAAGGCTATGTTGGATAACGAAGACAAGAACCCATTAGTAGATGCCTTCTATCAGAGCCTGGAATTCGGTACAGGTGGTTTGCGCGGTATTATGGGTGCCGGCACCAACAGAATGAACAAGTACATCGTTGGTATGGCTACTCAGGGATTTGCCAACTACATCAACAAGGCCTTCCCTCAGGGAGGCATGAGTGTCGTAGTGGGTCATGACTGCCGCAACAACGGACGCATGTTTGCCGAGAGCGTAGCAGACATCTTCAGCGCAAACGGAATAAAGGTGTATCTGTTCGAAAGTCTCCGCCCCACCCCTGAGATTAGCTTTGCCATCCGTCAGCTAGGTGCTGTAGCTGGTGTGAACGTAACCGCCAGCCATAACCCTCGCGAGTACAACGGATATAAGGCCTACTGGAGCGACGGTGCTCAGGTGCTGGCTCCACACGACAAGGGTATCATCGATGAGGTTAACAAAGTTGCCATCGAGGACGTGAAGTTCCAGGGCAACAAGGATCTTATCACCATCATTGGCGGCGAGATGGACTTCGACTACATGACTGCCGTTAAGGAGGCTATGGTTGACCAGGCTGTTATCCTGCGCCAGAAGGACCTGAACATTGTTTACAGTCCTATGCACGGAACTGGTCGTGTAATAGTTCCCCTATGTCTGCGTAGCTGGGGATTCCAGAATATCAACGTCGTTCCCGAGCAGATGGTAATCGACGGCAACTTCCCCACAGTAGTTAGCCCCAACCCAGAGAATGCCGAGGCTATGACCTTAGGTATGAAACTGGGAACCAAGCTTAATGCTGACCTGGTAATTGCCTCCGACCCCGATGCCGACCGTCTGGCTATCGTTTGTCGCGACCCCAAGGGTGAGTGGATTATCATCAACGGCAACCAGACCTGCATGATGTTCTGCTATTACATTATCAAGAACAAACTGGCCTTGGGTACACTCAAGTCCAGCGACTTCCTTGTTAAGACCATTGTATCAACAGAGGTTATTGCCAAGATGGCAGAGAAGAACAATGTCGAACTGCGCGACTGCTACACTGGCTTCAAGTGGATTGCACGCGAGATTGCCCTGAGCGAAGGCAAGCAGAAATACATTGGCGGTGGTGAGGAGAGCTTCGGCTTCCTGCCCTACGACAAGGTACGCGACAAGGATGCGCCAGCCAGCATCTGTCTGATTTGCGAGATTGCAGCATGGGCAAAGGATCAAGGCAAGACATTGTACGATTTGCTGATGGACATCTATCTGGAGTACGGATTCAGCTACGAGCATACCATCAATGTTGTTAAGCCTGGCAAGACCGGTGCCGATGAGATTAAGGCAATGATGGAGAACTTCCGTAGCAATCCTCCCAAGGAGATTGCCGGCAGCAAGGTTGTGCTGACACGCGACTTCAAGATACTTAAGAAGTACGACAGCAACGGCAATGCCACACCTCTTGTTATGCCCGATACCAGCAACGTACTGCAGTACTTCTGCGAAGACGGCACCAAGATTAGTGTTCGTCCCAGCGGTACAGAGCCTAAGATTAAATTCTACTTGGAGCTAAAGGATACCATGGGCTGCGCCAACTGCTATCAGGGTTGCGTAGAACGTGCCAAGGCTAAAGTCGAAGAAGTTAAGAAGTCGCTGGGCATTTGAAAGTTGATAGTTGAAAGACTGTTTCAGGTTTCAAGTTTCAAGTTTCAGGGCTTCAAGTCGCTAAACGGTAAACAGACTCAATGATCAAATATTTAGCATATTGCCAAGGGGATATTCTTCTCACCAACGAGGGGAATATCCCCTTTGGTTTAGAGCCCCCCATCCCATTGAAAGAATGGAATTACATTACCACGTTACACGAGGGAGAAAGCGAAGTAAAGGTCATCCGATTGGACAACCCCGTTACAGACACAGAGGGGTTACAGATGATGGGACTGCGCAAGACACACGCCATTCTTAGCCCCGAAGACTACCAGCTGGCAGGCAAGGGTGCCGAATTATTGTATTGGGACCAGAACACCCGATACTGCGGCGTTTGCGGCGCACCGACCAAATGGATGACAGACATCAGCAAGAAATGTCCCGAGTGCGGCAAAGAATGGTGGCCGTCTGTCTCTACAGCCATCATCGTCAGGATAGAACGCGGTGACCGAATCCTCCTAGTCAGAGCCCGCTCATTCAGGACCAATCATCACGGCTTGGTGGCAGGATTCCTAGAAACGGGCGAATCCCTGGAACAATGCGTGGAACGTGAAGTGCGTGAAGAGGCTGGAATAAAGATAAAGAACCTACAATACTTTGGCAGTCAGCCATGGCCCTACCCCTTTGGTTTGATGGTAGGTTTCACAGCCAAATATGCCGAAGGTGAACTGCACCTACAAAAAGAAGAGCTTTGCGAAGGTGGTTGGTTCACTAAAGACACCCTCCCCAACATACCAGACAAAGCCTCCATAGCTCGCAGGCTGATAGATGACTGGCTGGAGAAGAAGTAAGGTTCTCACTGGCTCTAAACTCTAAACTCTAAACTAAAAAATGCCCTTCCTGAGGGCATTTTTTTATTCTCACTTTACCAAATACTTGTCACCTGTCTCTTGAATTATCTTGCGACGATAGGATTCGGGATAACCGGGGCGCTTGACTGGACGCTGGTTGCCGCCAGGGGTCTTAAGGTATTGTCCCTTCTCGTCCTGCTGCTTCACAGCCATATCGTTATACTTAACAATAATGGTTTGTGCCAGCTGGTTCCACTCGTCCATCATGGCCTGAGCAGTACGATGCGAATAGGCGGTGAGGAACTTGCGGGCTTCCACCTCGGTCATGGCAGCAGCCTTATTCTCTGTCTCGGCCTGCAGGGAGTTATAGTCGGACTCCAGACGGTCACGAACAGCCTTAACCTCGGGGAAAATGTCTGCATAGCGCAGATACGTCATGTTGCTGACCCAGTTCTGCACCCAATAAGCGGAACGAGTTGAGAAATGGAATGTATCTGCCGTGCGAAGGGCAAAACACTCGGGAACGCTCTCTACTCCACAATACACAGGAGTCAAAGGTACCATATTGGCATCATCGTTTCCCCACCACACAACGCCTCCAATATAATCGGGCAACCAAGAACGCATCTGGGAAACATATACATTGGCTGTCTGCTGGGTACTGATGGGGCGCTCGTTGAAATAATCCTTACCATCAACCTTAAACCTAAGAGGTGTGGGACGATAAGGCATTTCCCATGGTCCCATACCCAAATCATCCTGAATGGCAAGAGGCGTACCCTCGTAATGATCACGCATCATATCCTTGACATCCTGAACACTAAGAGGAGACTTGGGACGAACGTAAAGTGGCATGGGAGTGGCGTTAACATCACCCATTGCATAAGGAAGGTATGCACTCATATCCTCGGCAGCCCATTTGTTGAAGAAGCTCCAGACACGGGCTTCACAGAAACGCAAGGCACCAAAATCGGCTGGAGCATAAGCATCTGAAAAAGAGAATTCTGCATCCTTCCCGGTGAAGTAACCTTTCTCGCGAGCAAAGGAGATTACATCCTTGCTATAGAGGCAGTTCTGCTTATCCTTGAGAGGGAACTGACGGATGCGGCTTTGGTTGGCATGGCCACAGATACAATCGTCGGGTACACGAACAGCAACCCATACGGCACCCTTACGACCAGGTCCCTTGCCTATCATATCCATTATCCACACCTCGTTGGGGTCTGCAATAGAGAAGCTCTCGCCCTCGCTGCCATAGCCATACTCCTCGACCAGCTTTGTCATAATGGCAATAGCCTCGCGGGCAGTTTTGGCACGCTGCAGGGTAACGTACATCAGACTGCCATAATCGAACATACCAGTGGCAGTATCACAGAGTTCCTCACGACCGCCATAGGTGGTCTCATGAATGGTAAGCTGATGCTCGTTCATCAAGCCAACAACGGTATAGGTTTCCTCTGCCTCGGGAATCTCTCCCAGATAGTTATTGCTCTCGTAATGATAAAGGGCACGCATCTCACCTTTCTTGTGCTTTCCACCAGGAAGGAAATTCATATAGCCGTATGCTCCATAGTCATCACAACTATAAGAGACAATGACACTGCCGTCCTTGCTGGCTTTCTTGCCTACAATCAGATTAGTACACGCATAACCCGCCATAACAGCGTTAATGAACAATACCGTAAAGACAAATAATATTCTTTTCATATAGTTTATTTGTAGTTAAGAAGTTATCGCCTTGCTCGTTGTTCGGACAGAAGTTATGCCATTACTAAAGCCATCCTGTCAACAAGCATATAACTATCGGCTTTAACCTTTTAACTTTTTAACTTTTTAACTTCAACTTGTCACTACCTGCAGCCTTGAAACTCATATCCAGTCCCTTGACACTATGCGTGAGGGCACCGAAGGAGATGAAATCTACTCCTGCCTTTGCATAAGGAATCATATTGTCGAAGGTAATGCCACCGCTGGATTCCGTCTCGCAACGGCCAGCAACAACCTCGACAGCCTTCTTAGTATCCTCTGGCGTGAAATTATCAAACATGATACGGTCGCACCCCTCAGCAAGAGCCTCGTCAAGCTCCTTCCAGTTGCGAACCTCGCACTCAATCTTCAGGTTCTTTCCCTTATCCTTGCAATACTGCTTGGCACGAGAGATAGCGTTATGAACACCACCACAGAAATCTATATGATTATCCTTAAGCAGAATCATATCAAAGAGACCAATACGGTGATTCATTCCACCGCCAATCTTAACAGCCTCCTTCTCGAGCATACGCATACCAGGGGTTGTCTTACGCGTATCCAGAACGCGCGTCTTGGTACCTGCATCAATAAGAGCCTGCTGGTACTTATGCGTCATGGTGGCGATACCACTCATTCGCTGCAGTATGTTAAGCATAAGGCGCTCTGTCTGCAAAAGACTCTGCACCTTACCCTTCACGCTCATAACGATATCCCCAGGCTTGACATGAGCGCCATCCTGGATATACACCTCGACCTGCATTGTGGGGTCAAATCTATGGAACACTTGCTTGGCAATCTCTACGCCAGCAAAAATACCCTCCTGTTTGATAAGGAGTTTACTCTCGCCCATCTCTGTATCAGGGATACAACAAAGGGTGGTATGGTCACCATCACCTATATCCTCAGCAAAAGAGAGGTCAATAAGTCTGTCGTTTAATTCTTCTACACTTAACATATAGATATATTTTTTTAATTCAAAATTCAAAATTATAACCCTAGAACTACTAAAACCCTTCTCCTCCCCTCGGGGAGGACGGGAGGGGGTCAACTACTCATGATGATAGGGTTCGCCATTTAGTATCGTCATTGCCCGATATATCTGCTCTGCAAAAAGGAGGCGTATCATCTGGTGGCTGAGCGTCATCTGCGAGAGTGACACCTTCTCCTGAGCAGCAGCATAGACAGCCTCGGAAAAACCATACGGACCGCCAACCACAAAGACCAGACGCTTGGGGCCTGCTGCCATCTTTTTCTGAATCCATTGGGCAAACTCTATACTACGACGCTCGCGTCCATGTTCATCGAGCAGCACTATATAGTCGCCAGGCTGAAAGGTCTTAAGAATCAGTTCCCCTTCCCGATCCTTCTGTTCCTTCTCGCTAAGGTTCTTGGTACCCTTGAGTTCAGGAATAACATCGAGAGCAAACGGCACATAGTGATTTATGCGCTGCATATACTCATCAATGCTGGCAATGAAATGCTTATCGGTGGTCTTACCTACAACGGCGAGAACTATCTTCATTCTTTCACTGGCTTTATATATTCATAACAACCTGCATCAGGTGCTTCGTCAGCAGAACGGCTACGTCCCAGACGGTCATACATCAAACCGTTCATAAGGAGAGGATCTGCCATATTGCGTATTTCGCTCAAGGAATCAGGCGTAAAGTCATACAGGAAATTGTGTGTGTCGAACAACTTGAAGTTCTTCTCGCCCTGGATTTCCATCTCGTCGTTCTCAAACTTGCAAGCAATGAAATGATCCTCGTCGTTCTCTCCTACCGTACGCAGGAAGCAATTCTGGAAGTAATAGTACTCTGAATCATCGTAATCATCAGGAAGATTACCCATTATAACATCCTCGGCATAACCCGTGATAACACAATTGAGGAACTGAATGTAACTTAACTCGTGGTGCAATCCGTTCTCGTCGACATTGGCAACATACAAGGCTTCTCCCCTATCATAACTCAGCGGATAATACTGAGCAATCGTACAATGGCAGAAGGTGTAAGCACCACCACAAACTGATACACAATCGCCTAAAGTGTTACTGATTTGCGTATTAAAGATTTCGGCACTACAATTGAAGAGGGAGAGTCCATTGCCACCGACATTGTGGATTATACAATTCTGCATGGTCAGCGCCATGTGATCGACGGAGGTGCTGTCAACCCTGATGCCCCAACGCCCGCTGTGGAGATCGCAATTGACAAAATTGTTGTTGTAACTGCCTGCATGAATTGTGATACCCTTCCATCGGCTGGGCATATTGTCATAGAAAAGATAATCGAACATACGGTCGGTACGGGCTCCACGGAAGACAACGGGCTTCTCTATCGTCCCTCGGGCATTGATACGGCCATATATATCCACTGCGGTACTGTCGTGCATCAGCAATTTGGTACCCGGAAGTATATTCAGTGTTGCCCCCTTGGCTATCACCAACGAGTCATATATCAGGTATGGCTTATCGGTGTTAAGGGTATAGTCGCTGTCAATTACCATACCATGCATGATATAGGCATCAACAGAACCGGCAGTCAGCAAAACACGTTGCTGAACTCCGTTCTCGAGACTAAAGAGCAGCTCGTCGGTATAAGACACCGTATCCGAACTGCCATTCTCAGGCAGTGTAACCTCGATGCGAACAATAATGCTGTCGTTCTTCCTTATCAGATAATCATTTCCCGCTCCCTGAGCCAAGTACTCGCCATCGACATTGACACGGAAAAGACTCTCGCTACCCTTCTGCAAGCATATATTCGAAACGCGCATTCCGTTCGAATTGTGATTGAACACATACAGCGTCTTAGTGGGACTGGAGATAGTAGAGATTAACGTATCAAAACGTACCGTATCATCCGAGAACACAAGTTGGAAAGACGGATCTGTAGAATACGAGTCGTAATCAGAACATGCATAAAACATGGCCGACAACGCAAACAGCAAAATATATAACAACCGATTCTTCATTATTTTTCTTCGGGAATATTCTTAAGAATTGACAACAACCAATCCCAAACAATCTGGACGGTAGGAATCAACAACTTCTCGTCGGGACTATGAACACCACGCATAGTAGGACCAACACTAATCATATCCATGCCAGGATACTTCTCGCTGAAGAGTCCGCATTCCAGACCAGCGTGAATACCTAATACCAATGGTTCTTTATTCATCAACTTGCGGTATTGGTCGACTGCGATACGCAAAATCTCACTCTTAGGATTCATCTTCCATCCAGGATAACCTTCACCTATATCCACCTTGGCACCTGCCAACTCGAAAACAGCGGCAAAAGTGTTAGCCATATTCACACGAGCACTATATATACTGCTTCGCTGAGAACTATTCACCTCGATGATTTTCTTTTCGGGGCGCATGTGAATGCTTGCCAAGTTACTACTGGTCTCAACGAGATCAATATCCTGACACATAGCAAACACGCCATTGTCAACAGCCTGCAAGGCAGTTATAAGCTTGGTACTGGTTGCTTTGTCAACAGCTTCAGATGCAGGATCCTCTGAAGAAAGGAGGAACTGCATAGTCTTCTCTGTTACACTAAACTCTTCCTCGACATCAGCAGCAAACAAGTTCCAGTCAATACGTATCTGCTCTTTATCCTTCATAGGTATGGCACAAACACATGCAGCCTCACGAGGAATAGCATTGTGCAAGCCACCTGCCTGGATATCAACCAAACGAAGGTCGTACTTCTTCTGGCTAAGATACAGGAAACGTGCCAGCAACTTGTTGGCATTAGCACGACTCTTGATAATATCATCTCCACTATGACCACCAGACAACCCTTTAACACACAAAGAGAAAGTAAAGAAGTTCTGAGGTAAAGATTCAAGTTGATAAGGCATTTCAACAAATGTACGGCAACCACCTGCACATGAAACAAATATCTGTCCTTCATCCTCGCTATCGAGGTTAACCATCATACGTCCTTTCATGAAATCATTACCCATACCGAAGGCACCAGTAAGACCTGTCTCCTCATCGCGAGTAAAGACGCACTCGAGGGGTCCATGCTCGATATCAGTACTCTCTAGAAGTGCCATCTGCATAGCGACACCTATTCCGTCATCAGCGCCCAAAGTGGTTCCCTTGGCCTTAAGCCATTCACCATCAACGTATGTCTGAATTGCATCCTTGCTAAAGTCGAAATCTACATCCTTATTCTTCTCGCAAACCATATCCATGTGACTTTGAAGGATAAGAATCTTACGATTCTCCATACCTGGTGTTGCAGGCTTGCGAATAATGACGTTACCGACCTCATCGCAATCTGTCTCCAAACCAAGCTTTTTGCCAAAGTCAACCAGAAAAGAAATCATCTGCTCCTCTTTTTTAGAAGGTCTTGGAATAGTATTGACTTTTGCAAAACAATCAAACACACACTTTGGTTTTAATTCAATTTCAGTCATAATATTTGGTTTATTTTATCATTTTCTGTATCTTTGCAGTTGCAAATATAGCAAAATATGTTGAAAGTAGCATTATTAACCGTAGGAATTGTTGCAATATCACTAGCACTTTTGTGTGTGAAATTGATTGTATTGCCCAATGGGAAGTTTGCGAGTTCGCATATTAGCGACAACAAAGAAATGCGGAAACGCGGAATTCACTGCGTTCAAAGCATGGATAAAATGATGAGAAGGGAAAACCCCAACAAAGTAAAGGAAAGAATATAAACTATAATAAAATAATGTATATGAAAAAGTATTTGCTTGGCATCGGACTGATGACTTTAGGAATGACAATATCAAGTTGCAATAAAGCTGTTGATGAAGAGGCTGAGACAACAGAAAACGAAACTGTTCAGCCCGCTGGCGTCAAGATTGCATACGTAGAGTTGGATACTCTGATGAACCAATACCAGCTATACAAAGACTACAGCGAGGTGCTTACCCGCAAGGGCACCAACATACAGAACACATTAGCCAAGAAACAACGTGCACTGGAGAGCCACGCAGCTGCCGTACAGAAGAAATACGAGAGCAACGGCTTTACAACACGCGACGAATTGGAACGTGCTCAGGCAGGAATTCAGCGCGAGCAGCAGGAATTGGCTCAATTGGCAGATCGCTTGAACAGTGAGTTCAACGAGGAGCAGGCTCGCATCAACACCGAAGCAAAGGATAGCATTCAGTCTTTCCTGAAGCGCTACAACAAGACTAAGAAATATGACTATGTAATGGTAAAGGCCGGAGACAATCTGCTGATTGCAAATCCCAAGTACGACATTACACAAGACATAGTTAAGGGACTCAACAAGCGCTACAAGCGCAGCGCTGAAGTTGAGGCGCATATTAAAGCAGAGAAAGAAGCGGACAAGGAATAACGTTGTTGTTAACATTTATTATAAGTATTCTCGGTTTTTCTTGGAAAACAAGGAAAAAAGCAATAATTTTGCAACGTGATTAATCTGTCAAGGCATATAGAATACGAATTGTTGTATCACGACACAGTTGTGGTACCACAATTGGGTACATTCAAAGCTACTTACGTACCAAGCAAATGGATAGAGGATGAAGAGATTCTTCTACCTCCCTATAGAGCCTTGTCATTCACGCAAGAAGTTGATGAGTCAGACACCCGATTTGTAGAAGCTATATCTACAAGCTATCAAATATCAACAGAAGAAGCTTACATAGTAACGCTGGAATTTACAGAAAACATCCAGCAGGAACTTATGGAATACGGCAGCTACGAATTGGGCAGTATAGGCGAATTTGTTCAGGAGGAAACTACAGGCAAACTACGGTTTATCCCCTGTCAAGCTGGCGCCGCCTCTCCTTGGCTTTACGGTCTGGACGCCATTCACGTTCACCCGCACAAGAAGGAAGTGCTGGCAACAAGCATGCAGGAGGACAAGAGCAAGCATGACACTGCAGATGCCAAGAAGATAACCTTCAGCATTAACAGACGAATGTTGCATTACGTTACAACAATAGCAGCATCCATTGTATTGTTCTTTGCATTCAGCACACCTGTTGCAGAAAACAGCAGGACCAAGAATCAGGAAATGAGCACAGAGTTCCTCCTACCCTCTACTCTTATTTCCGCAAGTCAGCCAGAGGCAACCCAACCAAAGGTTAACGCCGAAGTTGCTGTCTCTGAAACAAAAAAAGAAGCAGAAGCAACCAACACAAAGGCTACAACAGAGCAGCAACAGACAGAAACAGAGAAAGCTGATGGCTCATATGCTGTTGTATTGTGTTGCGGCGTACCTGCTCAGAATGCCGAAGCTTATTGTCAGGATCTGAATGCACGTGGCATTAAGGCTGTTGTAGATAACTCAGGTAGATTCCTCAGAGTTCTGATTCCCGGCTTCACCTCTAGAGAAGAGGCTTTAACAGAGGTTCGCTCTCTACGCAGCATAAGTAAGGAGTTCTCCAACGCATGGATAATGGAGAAGAAATAATCCCAAGAATCCCTAACGAATGAAAAGAGTACGTTGCCCTAAGTGCGACAATTACATAACATTTGACGAAAAACAATACGAGGAAGGACAGCAACTGGTGTTTGTCTGCCCTGAGTGTAATCGTCAATTCGGTATACGATTAGGAACCAGCAAGGTTAAGGAAACACGCAAAAACGAGAATCTTGACGAGCAGGAACATAGCCAGGAACTGGGCAGCATAGTTGTGGTGGAAAATGTTTTTCACTACAAACAGGTTATCCCCCTGGAGATGGGCGACAACGTCTTTGGCAGATACGTCAAGGGCTCTAACATCAACAAGCCCATCGAGACCGTTGATCCCAGTATCGACACCAAGCACTGCATCATCAGGGTTCAACGTAACAAAAGGGGAGAACTGCAATACATTCTGCGTGATGCTCCCAGTAATACTGGCACATTCTATATGAACGATATCCTGCGAGATCAAGATCGCGTATATCTTGATGACGCCTCTATCATAACAATAGGTGCCACCACCCTGATTCTACGTAAACCAAACTCAGAAGAATAACAAATCATATCCTAGAATAATAATGTATAAGATTCTTGCACTTGATTTAGACGGAACACTTACAAACAGCAAGAAAGAGATTACCCCACATACTTTAGCAGTACTGTTACAAGCACAACAGAAAGGGCTGCGTCTGGTATTGGCCAGTGGCCGTCCCGTAGAAGGAATTATGCCCCTAGCCGAGGTACTACACCTAAAGGAATACGGCGGTTACATCCTGGCTTTTAACGGAGGACTTATCATAGACTGTGCAACAGGAGAACATATTAGCGAAAACCTGCTTGACACATCTGTTTACAAACATCTATACGAAGTAGGTAATACAGAGGATTTCAAGATTCTCAGTTATCTGGATCATTGCATTGCATGCGAGGATATTGAAAACGAGTATGTACAATACGAAGCCAGATTAAACAGAATGCAACTCAAGAAGCTCGACAACTTCCTGGACGAAATAAACTTCCCCGAACCTAAATGTCTGATTGTAGGCAACGAAAACAAGCTTGCCCTCCTAGAGAAAGAACTTGCAGCATATTATGAAGGGAAAATGAGCATCTATCGTAGCGAGCCTTTCTTCCTGGAAATATTGCCACTAGGCATAGACAAAGCCAACAGATTGGAGTTCCTACTAAAGCACCTCGGACTTAAGAGAGAGGAGCTAATGGTTTGCGGGGATGGCTATAACGACCTTAGCATGATAGAATATGCTGGCCTTGGCGTTGCCATGTCTAATGCCCAGAATGTAGTCAAGGAGGCTGCAGATTATATCACCCTCAGTAACGAGGAAGATGGCGTAGCTGCAGCAGTAAAAAAGTTTATAAGATTCTAACTAAAAGGGAGAAAGGGCTTTCTTGATTTTTTCCTGCAATTCCTGCATCTTACCCTTTCGGATAGAAAGAGTCATCTTGCAATCCATATCATACGACTGGCTGACAATATGCGCATCAAGATCACGAGCAACCTTTAAGACACTATTCATCAACGGATATTCGAAAGTAAAGGTAAACTCTTCGTCAACGGTACGATTCTCAATCTCGGCATTCGCAATTGCTTCAGCAGCGGCCGTTTTATATGCCACAATCAAGCCGCTTGTTCCTAATTTCACACCACCGAAATAGCGAACAACAAGAATGATAATATCCGTAAGTTCGTTGCTGTTAATCTGACCAAGGATAGGCTTCCCGGCTGTTCCGCTGGGTTCTCCATTATCGTTGCTTCGGAATAACTCACGCTCAGCACCTAACATATAGGCCCAACAGACATGGCGGGCATCATAGTATTTCTTCTGGTATTGGTCAACCAAGGCCATTGCTTCATCAACTGTAGTAACATGATGAGCAAAAGCGAGGAACTTACTCCTAAGTTCGGAATAAGTCCCTTCGCTTTTATCTTTTATGGTCTTGAATTCGTCAATCATGAAAGTTTATGAACAACCAAACCGCTACGCAACTTGGGCTCAAACCATGTAGCCTTTGGTGGCATGATATTACCACTATCAGCAATATTCATGATTTGCTGCATTGAAACAGGGAAAAGAGCTAATGCCATCTTCATCTCACCAGAGTCAACACGGCGTTTCAATTCTTCCAAGCCACGAAGACCTCCAACGAAATCAATACGCTTATCACTTCTCAAATCCTTAATGCCAAGCAATTTGTCGAGAATCAAATCACTACTGATACTAACATCAAGACTACCAATAGGATCTGTCTCATCACAAAGTCCATCCTTCAAATCAAGGCAGTACCACTTGCCACCAAGATAAAGACTGAACTGATGCAGATGCTTAGCCCTATAAGGCTCTGTGCCCTGACAAGTAACAGTAAAGTTCTCAGAGAGAGCTGTAAGGAATTCCTCCTCGGACATACCATTAAGGTCCTTAACTACACGATTATAGTCAAGGATGGTTAGCTGGCTGGCAGGAAAACATACAGCCATGAAATAATTATATTCCTCGTCGCCCTTATGATTAGGATTGTTCTTAGCCTTCTCTGCACCAACAAGAGCTGCAGCAGCGCTTCGATGATGACCGTCAGCAATGTAGAGATATGGAATCTTGGCAAAGGTTTCCGTGATAATTGCAATATCCGCAGCATCCTTTACCAACCAAAACTGATGACGGAACCCATCAACAGGAGCAATGAAATCATACTCAGACTCCCCCTCAGTAATACGCTCGATAAGAGAATCAAGAGTTACATTATCGGGATAAGCAAAGAATACGGGCTCTAGATTCGCATCATTAACGCGGACATGACGCATACGGTCCTCTTCCTTGTCACGACGAGTCAATTCATGCTTCTTAATTACACCGTTCATATAGTCCGCCACTGCAGCGGCAACAACTAAACCATACTGAGTCTTGCCGTTCATGGTCTGGGCATAGATGTAATACATCTCCTGATCGTCCTGGACCAACCATCCTTCCTTTTGGAACTTGGCAAAATTTTCTGCTGCACGTGCATAAACACGTTCATCGTATTCACTGGTTCCTACGGGGAAGTCAATCTCTGGCTTGATGATATGATAAAGTGACTTCTCGTTATCACCAGCCTCAAGACGTGCCTCCTCAGAATCAAGAACGTCATAAGGACGACTCTCGACTTGCTCAACAAGGTTCTTGGGAGGACGTAATCCCTTAAAAGGTTTTATTATAGCCATTACTTGTTAACTTGAAATTTAGTGATACCGTCACGTAAGAAACCTACAATCTGATTAGCTGCAGCAATACCAGCATTAACATTAGCCTCTGCTGTCTGCGCACCCATCTTCTTAGGAGTTGCAAAGTAACGACCGGCAAACTTCTCTGCAAACTCAGCATCTGCATCAGGCTTAATGTCTGTAAGATACTTCAAGTCGTCACGCTCCTCCATAAGCTTAATAAGACCAGCTTCATCGATAACCTCCTTACGAGCCGTATTAACGAGGATACCACCCTTCTTCAACTTACCTACCAAGGCATAGTTGATACTTTGCTTAGTCTCTGGAGTTGCAGGGATGTGAAGAGAAACGATATCGCAAGTTTCGAAAAGTTCATCCTGGCTCTTTGCAGCCTTAACACCAGCAGCCTCGATAGCCTCTGCAGGACAGAAAGCATCGTATGCAACGACTTCCATACCGAAGCCCTTGGCTACGCGTGCAACATTACGACCTACATTTCCAAATGCCAGAATACCCAGCTTCTTACCCTTCAGTTCAGTACCACTGGTACCATTGAAGAAGTTACGAACACCAAATACAAGAAGGCCAAATACAAGTTCAGCTACACTGTTGGCATTCTGACCAGGAGTATTCATTGCTACTACGTTGTGTGCAGTGGCAGCAGCAAGGTCGATATTGTCATATCCGGCACCTGCACGAACCACAATCTTCAGGTTCTTTGCAGCATCCAGCACCTCTGCATCTACTTTATCTGAACGAATAATCAATGCATCAACGTCAGCTACAGCGTCTAAAAGCTGCTTCTTCTCCGTATATTTCTCTAATAAAGCCAAATCGTATCCGGCTGCATCAGTAACAGCCTTAATGCCATCAACAGCAACCTTGCTGAATGGCTTCTCTGTTGCAATAAGAACTTTCATAATTCTTTTCTTAATTATCAACGGTAAACCAATTAGTGTTTAGCCTCGAATTCCTTCATGCAGGCAACCAATGCCTGGCATCCCTCGATAGACATAGCGTTATAACAGCTAGCGCGGAAACCACCTACATCACGATGGCCCTTAACGCCTACCATACCCTTCTCAGTTGCGAAGGCCATGAACTCGTCCTGCAAATCCTCATACTCAGGCTTCAAAACGAATGTAAGATTCATCAAAGAACGGCTATCCTCTTCAGCTGTACCTACAAACAACTTGTTACGATCAATCTCACCGTAAACAATCTCGGCACGCTGCTGAGCCAACTTAGCCATAGCTTCTACACCACCCTGCTTTTTGATCCACTTAAGATTCTGCAAAGCACAGTAGATGGGAACTGTTGGAGGAGTATTAAACATACTACCCTTCTTAACATGTGTACGATAATCCAACATGGTAGGAATAGGACGACTAACCTTACCTAACAGGTCTTCCTTAACAATGACAAATGTAACACCAGCCATTGACAGGTTCTTCTGAGCACCGCCATAAATCATACCATACTTGCTAACATCTACAGGGCGAGAGAAAATATCGCTACTCATATCAGCAATTACAGGAATGGGAGAATCCAAATCCTTGCGTAACTCTGTGCCATATATGGTGTTATTGCTTGTTATATGAAGATAATCTGCATCAGCAGGAATCTCGAAATTCTTGGGGATATAGGTAAAGTTTTTGTCCTTGCTTGAAGCAACCTCTACTACCTCACCAAACAACTTGGCTTCCTTCATTGCCTTTGTAGCCCAGACACCAGTATTCAGATAAGCAGCTTTCTTCTCCAGGAAATTGTAAGGAATCATACAGAACTCAAGGCTGGCACCACCACCAAGGAAGATTACGCTATAGCCTTCGGGAATATCCAGCAACTCCTTGAAAAGAGCAACAGCCTCGTCAACAACAGGCTGGAAATTCTTTGCACGATGACTTGTTTCCATCAGAGATAATCCGCTGCCTTCAAACTCAAGACAAGCAGCAGCTGTTGCCTCCATTACCTCACGGGGAAGAATTGAAGGTCCAGCGTTAAAATTGTACTTTTTCATTTTGTAATTTGTAAGTTGATTTTATTGTTAATCCTTTGTCAATTTCACAATCATTTTACATGCAAAAATATACATAAATTATAATATACCTATTTATATTTAAAGAAAATAATAAGGGCAGCGCAAAATGAAAAAAAAACAGCAGAGATTCTTGCACAATTGAAATTAAAGAAGTACCTTTGCATCGCTTTTCACGAGAGCGTGAGAAGTTCCGGGGTGTAGCGCAGTTGGTAGCGCACCTGGTTTGGGACCAGGTGGTCGCCCGTTCGAGTCGGGTCACCCCGACAAACATAATGAAAATCAAAAAAGATGCAGCAACATTTGGTAGATTGCAACAAAAATCGTACCTTTGCATCGCATTAAAAAAAAATGGTGCCTTGGATGAGTGGCTTAGTCACCGGTCTGCAAAACCGTGCACGGCGGTTCGAATCCGCCAGGCACCTCCAAAGAAAAAGGAACTCAGTTTTGAGTTCCTTTTTTTTTTAACAACAATCACCCGACGAATGAATGAAATGGTGATAAATATGTCGCAGGAAATCGCTACGTTTACTTAAATGGAAAATACTATACGAGAACGATATCACAAAAACAGCTCCACCAACGAAATACTTCATCCCGACATTTGATGACATACAGAACAGGAATGCGACAGATAAGCATATAAGTTGGAAGAAGAATATAAGCCAAGTATTTCGCATAACCTTGACTTTATATCGGTATCTGCATACCAACAAATTAATTACAACATTGAACAAGGCCTCAGCAGAGAGTGCAACGCCTACCCCCACCATTCCATAAACATTGTAAAGCAGCCAAATAACAACACCCAAAAAGGTATTACAAGCAACCTCTAATGCCAGATAAACCATATTATCTCCCTTTGCCAAGGTACTATAGCCCAAGGGTAACGCCAAAGCACGGAAGTATGTATAAAAACATGCACATAGAGACATGTTCAGAATGGCCATAAAGGATTCACCAAACTGCAAACTTATTACTGTCGGAAGCAAAAGAATATACAGAATGAGTAAAGGAGCAAGAACGAGCAGACATACCTTGACCTGTTGGTTGATGGTCTGACTCATTCGTTCAATATCATGATTAACAGAAGAAAGACGAGGGAAATAATCTGCTTCCAACGCCAAGAAAGCCATACTTGCATAACTTACCATAAGTATCCAACCGGCGCGGAAAATACCAACATCGTCCATTGTGGTATTACCAGCATGTAAGATATATGCAGGAATAAACGCATACAAGCTGGTAGCGGAAACGCCCGCAAGAACATAAGGAATACCCCTCTTTAACAACGGGAGCCCTTCCTTGAATACTTCTTTACTAAAAGGCGAAACCTTATAGGAAACCAATCTGAAAGAAAAGAATCCATGGGTGATAAATGAAGAAAGGGTACTTAAGATAAGCCCTATGACAACACCCTTCAAGCCCAGATAATAATAAAAAGGTACAGTAAGCACTATGGTAAGTATCGCTACCGCAACTTCTATTATCGCAACCTTCTTAACCTGTCTAAGCCCCTTCAGAATAGCGCATTCACCTTCTGCCAAAAGGGAGCTTATGGCAACAGGGATCATTAAAAGTACACGATAATCCCAGATGCTATCAAAGTAGGAATAGCTGAATAAGGGAGATGCACACAAACACAAGACCATTGCAAAAACGGCTGTCCATAGCACCCAGGTTCTAACAACCATCACGAAATGTTCAATCTGTTCATTCGTGCCATTGTCAAACAACTCCCCTGCCTTCTGAGTAGCATTCAGTGGCATTCCCATGTTACTTGCACTAACAAGGAAGTCCGAGATACTATTATATACACTTATTAAACCCATACCGAATTCACCAAGGAATCTCGCAGTAAGTTTATTACGCGCAACAGATACAAGCATCTTCAGACCTTGTACTCCGCCAAAAACGCCTGTGTACTTTAGCACATGGTCGTAAGAGGTATCATTGGTTTCTTCGTTATGTAAGTTCTCTAATTCACTCATGAAAGGCCTTCTATTTCTCCATTTACAAGATCTATACGCTCAGCTTGCGGACTCTTAGGCAAACCAGGCATACGTAATATATCTCCGGCAATCAATACCAGCATCTCCGCGCCACAATTTATAACAATGTCACGGATATTAATTTTAAATCCAGTAGGGACACCATATGCTTTCTGGTCGGCAGAAAAACTATATTGTGTCTTAGCTATACATATGGGATAATGAGATATGCCCATCTCGTTAATCTTATCTATCATACGTTTTGCAGCAGGACTAAAGGTTACACCGTCTGCGCCATATATTTTTCTAGCAACAGCTTCCGCCTTTTCCTCTACGCTTTCATTATCATTATATGCTAAGCAGAGGGGCTTGCTCGGATTTTTCTCTATTGTATCAACAACCAACTTAGCCAGCTCAACAGCACCTTTTCCGCCTTCGTTAAACGCATTATTCACAACAAATCCTACGCCTCTCTCTTTACAATGCTGTCGAAGAAAGTCAATTTCTTCTTCGGTATCTGTAGCATAGCGATTAAAGCATACTAAAACCGTCTGGCCAAAGCTTTGGATATTCTTGATATGGCGATCCATATTCTTCACGCCTTTCTTCAACCCTTCCATATTGGGCTTCTTAATCTCGTCAATTGGCACACCACCATGCATCTTTAATCCATGAGACCCTGCCACCAATACTGTAAGTGAAGGCTGAAGACCACTCTTACGGCACTTAATGTCGTAGAACTTCTCTGCGCCCAAATCTGCGCCAAATCCAGCCTCGGTTATTACATAATCGCCAAAGGTAAGAGCCAGCTTAGTTGCAAGAACGCTATTACATCCGTGTGCGATGTTGGCAAACGGACCGCCATGTACAATAGCTGGCGTCTGTTCTGTCGTCTGTACCAGATTAGGATGTAATGCATCCTTCAACAATACACAGATAGCACCGGCAACCCCCAAATCCTTAACATAGAAAGGCTTGCCGTCTATAGTAGTTCCCAATAAGATGTTTTCAATTCTGCGACGTAAATCATCCTGATTCTTGGCCAGACATAGAATAGCCATAATCTCACTTGCGGGAGTAATATCAAAACCGCTCTCCATTGTAACACCGTCTGTCTTGGCACCCAAACCGGTTACAACATAACGCAGATTGCGGTCGTTTACGTCAAGTACGCGTTTCCACAGAACTTCACGCATAGCAAAACCATCATTCCTGTGCTGGTAAATATAGTTGTCCAATAGGGCTGCAATCATATTATGCGCCGAGGTAATTGCATGAAAATCGCCAGTGAAATGCAAGTTTATCTTGTCCATAGGCAAGACCTGGGCATATCCGCCACCAGCTGCCCCACCCTTTATACCGAAACACGGTCCTAATGAGGGCTCACGTAACGCCACAATAGTTTTCTTGCCAATTTTAGACATCCCTAAAGCCAGTCCGACACTTACAGTTGTCTTTCCAATGCCTGCTTTTGTCGACGAGATGGATGTGACAAGAATCAGTTTATGTTGTTTTACTTTTTCTTCATCAATTAAATACTCAGGAATCTTGGCACAATAACGGCCATATGGTTCAAGGGCCTCTCCTGGCACACCCATTTTCTCAGCAATATCTGCTATGGGGGCCAATGGAGTTTCCCTCGCAATTTCAATATCAGATTTCATTTATATGTGTTTTCTTCTTCGATTTAAAATTAATTTTCTGCCTGATGCTGAGGACGAAGCAAATCATTGACAGTCTTAACGGGATTAAAGGTACTCAGAGGTACTTCAACCATTAGAGTACTCCAATTACTCATGGCACCGTTCCACAAGCCTGGCAATTCAAGGGCCTTCAGTTCCTTACCGCCCTTACTCTTGTATGAGATAAATCCGGTAGCAGGGTCAACATAGTCGGGCAGATTAAACTTTTCACCCTTGTAGTTTCTAACGGCACAAACCAAATCTACGGGATTGAAGTGCGTTCCCTGAGTAAACATCTTCATATACTCAGGATTATTCTGGTCAATCTGGCTACTTTCAAGAATCTGCAGCGATACACTTCCGTCTGGATTAAAAGCCAGGAACGGGCCACCACCAGGTTCGCCGACATTCTTAACAACGCCACAAACGCGGATGGGTCTGTTCAACTTGTTCTTCAGGAAAATATGCAATTCTGTATCCTCCATATCCTTCAAACCTGGAACATCAGTATTAAGGGTATGACGGACAAAACGGATAATATTCTCCAGGTCATCATGAGTAAACTTACCACTATCCAACAGATTCAGATATTCAAAAGTTTGCTTCTGCACACTAACCAGAACACCAGCAATCACCTGCTTCCACAGCACAGTATCATCCTTCAGCCTGTCAGGTACGACATTATCGATATTCTTAATGAATACCACATCGCTATCCAGGTCATTAAGATTCTCAATAAGAGCGCCATGGCCTCCAGGACGGAACAACAACTTCCCGTCTTCAGTACGGAAAGGCGTATTATCCATGTTGGCTGCAACAGTATCCGTGCTTGGTTTCTGTTCACTCAAGCTCACATTATATTTAATGTTATAACGACTGCTTACATCTGGGAGCACACGCTCTATCAGTTCCTTAAAGAACTCCCTGTGCTCTGCACTAACAGTAAAGTGTACTGCCGACTTACCCTGACTACTAGCGTACAAAGCAGCCTCCACAAGGTGTTCTTCCACCGGAGTACGGGCACAGTCATCATAGCTATGGAACTGCAAAAGGCCCTTGGGCAACTGACCGTAATTCAGTCCTTCTTCACCCAGCAGGTTGGCAACAACAGCCTTATACTCACCTTCTTCTATCAAAGCGTCAACACCCTCTTCCTCATTCAGGAAACAAGCGTCATTCAATGCATCAAAGAAAGCAAAGTTGTGAATCTCTGCGAAGAACTTCTTTTCGAAATCTGTTGTAGGTACGTAATAGTCTGCATCCAGAAACTCAAACAGATTCTTAAACATTCTACTGGCAGCGCCACTGGCAGGAACAAACTTAACAATGCCATGTCCTTCGGCTTTGTAGTCGTTCCATGTCTTAACATATTTCTCAACCTCCTCTGCATTTGGAGCAATAATTCCATTACCCACAGAGGCAGCTGCACGTAGTTTCAGAAAAGGAAAACCTTGTTCAAAATCCTTCAGTTGCGCTTCAATTTGACTTTCGCTTATACCCTTCTTCTTGAGAAGTTCCTTGTCTTCGATTGTTAACAACATATCCTGTAGAAATTTGCTTTTGTTATTTTGGTGTACAAAAGTAAACAAAAATTATCAAATATCGTAATGAAACCCAGAAAAATTCATACCTTTGTACAAAATAAACAAAGTACACATATGATAAAGGACGATTTCTTTACTGCCGAAGAGAAAACGCAGATTACAGAATTATACAAGCGTCTTTATACGGTATCGAAGGATGTTCTGCTACCTGACGACGACCAGAAAGTCCGTTACTATATACGTGAGGCCGGAGAGAAGGGGCTGTTGCAACGCGACACATTTAATTTAAACCCTATCATCAACGATGCAGAGACTGCCCTCATTGTAGCCGAAGAGATAGGATTGAACAGAGCCTCCATCTTGGGTGTTATGCTAAACGGTGTTGTCCTGAGCGGAGCAGCTTCTATTGACGAAATAAAAAAGGATTTCGGAGAAGATGTTGCCCACATCCTTTATGGCATGTTGCGAATTCGCGACCTTTATGCCAAGAGTGCCACCGTCGAGAGCGAGAACTTTCGCAGCCTGCTTGTCACCTTTGCTGAAGATTTGCGTGTCATCCTAATCATGATAGCCAATCGTGTGCTTATCATGCGTAAAATCAAGGATACGCCTTATGTGGAAGCGCAACGCCGAGTTTCCATGGAGGCTGCATACCTATACGCTCCCCTCGCCCACAAGCTTGGTCTTTACAAATTGAAAAGTGAGTTGGAGGACCTTAGCCTCAAGTACCTCGAACACGATGCCTATTATCATATCAAAGAGAAGCTCAACGAGACCAAACGCAGCCGCGATGCATATATAGCCAACTTCATTGCGCCTATCGATGAGAAACTTCGCGCAGCTGGCTTGAAGTTCCACATGAAGGGGCGCACCAAGAGCATTCACTCTATCTGGCAGAAGATGAAGAAGCAGCAGGTGGACATAGACGGAGTGTATGACCTCTTTGCCATACGTATCATCTTGGATTCCAAACCCGAGAAGGAGAAACAGGACTGCTGGCAGGTTTTCAGCATTATTACTGATATGTACCAAAGTAATCCCAAGCGTATGCGCGACTGGCTCTCTGTTCCTAAGAGTAATGGGTATGAAAGTTTACACATTACGGTCTTAGGCCCCGACCAGAAATGGGTGGAAGTTCAGATTCGCACGGAACGCATGGACGACATTGCCGAACATGGCCTGGCGGCTCACTGGCGATACAAAGGTGTAAAGAGCGGACAAAGTGGAATCGAGGAATGGCTTGCTAATGTACGAGGTGCACTTGAGACGAACGACGACATGCAACTCATGGACCAGTTCCGCATGGATTTGGTCGAGGACGAAGTCTTTGTCTTCACTCCTCGTGGTGACCTCTTTAAGCTTCCCACCGGTTCTACTGTTCTCGACTTTGCCTATGCCATTCACAGCAAGGTCGGTAACTCTTGCGTAGGAGCCAAGATTGGAAACAAGAACGTAACCATACGCCAGAAACTGCAAAGCGGAGATCAGGTCGAGATTCTCACCAACGCAAACCAGACGCCCAAACAAGACTGGCTGAATATTGTACAAACCAGCAAGGCACGTAACAAGATACGCCAGAGCCTCAAGGAAATGGAGAGCAAAGAGGCGCTGATGGCCAAAGAAGAGCTGGACAGAAAGCTCAAGAATCGTAAGTTGGAGTACAACGAGCCTACGCTCATGCACACCATCACTAAGTTGGGCTACCGCATCGTTACTGAGTTCTATGCAGCTTTGGCTTCAGGAACCATCACCATGGAGCAAGTGCTGGATGCTTATGCTGCTCAGTTACGCCACAACAAGGGCGAGGAAGAGCGCGCCACGCCTCAGATGAGTGCTCAGGAGTTTGTGATGCAGGAGAACGAGAAGAACAAACTTTCTGCTGGAGGTGATGATGTCATTGTCATCGACCAAGAACTGAAAGGCCTTGACTTTCAGATGGCCCGTTGCTGTCAGCCTGTCTATGGAGATGATGTTTTCGGGTTCGTTACCAGCGGAGGTGGTATCAAGATTCATCGCGAAGATTGTCCTAACGCACCACAATTGCGTCAACGCTTCGGATATCGTATCGTCAAAGCGCGTTGGGCAGGAAAACGTGGCAGTCAGTATCCCATCACCCTACGTATTGTAGGTAACGACGACCTGGGTATTGTCAACAATATCACCAGCATCATCAGCAAGGAAGAGAAGATTCTGCTTCGCAGCATCAGCATCGACAGCCACGACGGCCTCTTCTCAGGAACGCTTACTGTCATGCTCGATGATATAAGTCGACTACAGCAACTGCTCAAGAAAATCAAAACCGTAAAAGGCGTCAAGAACGTATCCCGCTCATAAAAAACACCCCGCCCTTCATGGAAAAATCATTTTATGCCCGCATAAAAAAGTCTGTATGCGGGCATTAAAATTATTTTCAAAGCTTGAAAATAGGAGTTGTACTGATTCACTAGCCCATAGCCAGCGCATAGCCTTTTAGCATCGGGGCGGCGGGCAGGGCTTTGCCGTTCTCCACTACCGCCATGGCGTAGCCTATCAGCAGCCAGTCTGTGGGGCACTCCTTGGGCGATGCCAGCACCTTATCAGGCCCAATGCCCGTGTAGTCCGATACATGCCTTATATAGGCCGCCGTATTGTTCTCGTTATTTGGTGCCCAGCGCGACACTATGGCTCGGACGGTTCGCAATCCCCGCTTCCCGTAATACGTCTTGCAGAGTATCACAAAGGCCGCTCGCCAACCATATTCCATAGTAGAGAAGACACAAAAGGCCCCCTCTCCGCTCCCCCTTTGGGGGAGTACTTGGCCTTGCCATTTATCACTACTTAATCTGATATTTAATGGATTGTTATTTCTAATACCTCTTGGTTCCATAATTTTTGAATTTTGAATTTAAATCACAGATGTCCTAAGTGAATAACTGAATAAGTGAATAACTTTGAAGTTGGTGAGTTGCCATTACGGCAACTCACTCACCACTTTCTTATAAACGCCGTACTTCACCGCCTCTATTACCCCGTCTTTGCGGAAACGGGTGATGGCACGCGAAGCACTTGACTGCGAGACACCGAACACGTCCATAAACTGCTGCGTCTTGAATTCCTCGGGCAGTTTGCGGAAACACTCGCTGTAGCGGGTGCTGCGCTTCCTGACAACAAACTCCTTGTTCTGGTTGGCAAAATAGTTGTAAGCCATTTCGCCGAAGAAGAACTGCTGGCAGCGATATTGTATCTCCATTGCCAGGCGACACAGACGCTTGTCCCTCTCATCCATCGTCAGGGTGTGCTTCTCCTGCCACTCATCCCAATGGCGCATCAGGATGAACGGCAGACTTATTCCGATACCATAATAAGGAATACGCTTCAGTAGCGTGCGGTCTGCCTTGTCGCCGTTAAACTCCGCTATCTCCATGTGGCTCGATTGCCAGTCATAGGTCTCGTCGTTCAGCGGTTCTACGGGCAGTTCGCCCTCCACCTTATCCAGTCGGTAAGCCCACGTTTTCAGCGTCTCGTTGGCATTGGAATCTACCTGCTGAACACGCTTTGCCAAGCCCTTGTCGGGCAAGGGTATGCAGGCCAGACGGGTGCTCATACCCGTACCGAAGTTACGCTGGTTTACCTTGCGGTGCAGGGCGTAGGGCGTGCCCGTATAGATGAAGTTCCAGAACACGTTGAACATACCCGTAACGCTCTCCTGATTGGCATACATCTGTCCGTCCTCTTCATTATGGAAGGCTTTCAATTCCAGTATCTCGCGGTCCTTCCAGTCACCGCCCTTGTTCTGCTTCGTAACGTTGTCCAGCTCAGCATCAAACGAGAACATGTGCAGGTTCAACGGCATGCCCTTCACCGTCTCGATGGCAGCATTCATGTGGCGGATAAACTCACCGGTAGCCGTTCGGGCTGGATGCACGCGGATGCCTACTTCGGGGCGCTTCAATGCCTCGCCCTTCTGGGCTTTGGTACTGGTGGTGCGTTCTGTCCTGCCATCCTTATAGCGGTTCACCGCATCTATCAGACAACTGTCGGCTTGAATCATCGGGTCGGCAATCTTCTTGTAGAACTTCTCTATCACGTTCTTACCAGCGCCTGGGTCACCGATAATGAAGATGCAGTAGTTCAGCCTGCGTACTATCTCAGGCTCGTACCAGAAGTGGTAGTATGCCCTTGTCATCAGCGTGCCGAACAGCGCCGCCGAAGAGAACCACACCGCAGGCAGCTTATGCGGATGCACATTCACGAAGAGCTCCTTCATGCAGGGATAATGCACTGCCATCTCCTGCAGTTCCTCAGCCCATTGTTCCCAAGGAAGAACGTCATAGACATCATCTGCCTGAGAGTTTAGAGTTGATGGTTTAGAGTTGAGAGACTCATCCCTCGGCGAAGCTCCTGCGACTTTCAGGGCGTTCTGCATCCTTCGGGGGATGCCTTTCAGGAATTCGTAGCCCTGCGCACTCTTCACCGTCGTTGCCACATCCTCGTTGCGTTCCTCCACGATATCCTTCACGAAGGGTGTCTCACGCAGAATCTGCTCTATCAGCGCGGGGCTATTATCCGTGATATACCTAAGGTGATCTGCCAGCACCAGCGAGGTACGGTGTCTGTCGCCGGGCTCCACCTTCTTATCACCCAGCCAAGCCTCCACAATCTTGCTATATGGAATGCCGTGATACTCCTTTAAAAAAGCCTCACCCCCCGCCCTATCCGAGAGAGAGGGAGCTTTTTCAGGAGAGGGAGTTCTTTCATTCTGTTGGTTCCCCCCTCCTTGGGAGGGGACGGGGGAGGCTTTACTATTCCCTGCACGATATTCCGCGTCATATTTCTCGCCAAACTCTTTGTTTTCATACGTAAACAGTTCGTTGTCAAGGAACAGGATATCGCTCTCCTTGCAAATGAACGACATGCGGCTGGCATCCTTGCAACTCTCGTCAACCTCCACACCCAGCAACTTCGCCATCTGGTGCTGATTATCAATAAGGTTGCCCCACTCCACTCGTGCCTTAAAGACAATCTTCAGGCCATAACCGCCAGGAGTAATGTAGATAAGCAGGATGCCGAGTTCAGCAGCACGTTGTTTAAAGTCAGCGGCAGCAAATTCTTCGCTCTTCACTCTTAATTCTTCATCCTCCACGTGATCAATGTCCATCACCACCAGTCCATTCAAACGGGCTCCAGCCTGACAGCGCCAAGCACCTTTATAGCCTTTCTTCGATGTGGTCTCGTCGAAGGTAGCCTGGAAGATGAAAGCAGGCAATTTCCTCTTCTGGGCTGCATCGCCAGTAGCTCTGTAGGCATCAATTAGTTCGGAAGTTCTGGGTGCCCTGACGAGCGCCCAAAACTGTTCCTCTGTTACAGCCTTGGTGGGCAGACTAAGTCCTGATTGATAACAAAACATTTATCTATCTTGCTTGTTAGATTGTATAGCTCCCTCCTTACGTCTATCAGTCCTTTCGTCTCGAAGGTGAGCCATGCCGTCACCTTGCCTTCCTTCTGCGCAAACTTCACCTTCACGCTGTTCTCGTTCAACAGGAACTCACCCTCAGGCATCTGTGGCTCAGCAATCTCCATGTCCTTCGTCAGCTTAGCCAGCTCCTTGTGGAAGTAGGCTGCCTTATCCGCCACATCATCCGGGCATTTCAGTTCCACGCACGTCAGCGGGTTCTTGCCGTTGGTAATATAGCGCTTGCTCTTGCCCACCTTCTTCACCTCCTTCTGACTGGGCTCGCCCTGCGCCTGCGGGTCAACCTCTATCGAACCATCATCATATATTCTGGTGTTCGACCTATAAGATTTCTGTAACTTCCTCATAATTACATCATTTCATTTTATCTCAACAACTCACTTTTGACCTGCGGTCGAGCCTGCTCACGCTCGGGATAGTCGATGCGAGCATCGCTCTCCTCTCGCTCAATCGCAGCCTTATCTTTTAATTTTTCTCTTTTATCTCAGATAAGATTGATCTTATCGATATAAATGGTTGTTGCCTGCATAGCCTCGCCGCTCTGCTGGGAGTTCCACTCACGTACCACCATCGAGCACTGCACCTGATAAAGATACTGCGGGTCGTACTTCGGACAGTTCACAGCCCTCTCGCCTGTAATCTCACCCAGGAAGGTGTCTATACCGTCCGTCAACTTCAGGGTAACAGAGTTGATAACCCTCTGCTCGCCTGTCTTTCTGTCCATGTACTGACGGGTCTGTAGCCCGCTCTGATTCAGAATTCTAACAATTCTTTCCATTAAAAAAACATTTTTTACTTTTGACTCTTTCACTTTTCATTTTCCTTGTTTCCCTTTCCTTAAGTTTGCAGGTGCAAAATTAGGCACAAAGAGCCATCTGGACAAATCATTAGTAAGCCAGAGTACGGGTTAGTAAAAAAAAGGATTCGGATTAGTATGGTTTATACTAAATCCTAGTATGAACCAACCTTTCGATGATATTCCAAAAGGCATTACACACCTTCCCGAAAGGGTTGTGCTTCATTTCATAGTAAGGTTTCTCCTCTGTGATAGTCTTCGAAAAGTTAGTCATGGTACTGGTTCCTATTCTCAGGCTTTCCGGGCAATCCAGGGGTGTTATGCTGTTGGCATATCTGGCGAATGCGGTTTGCGAACAGCGTATTCCCAGTCCGTCCCTCAGCACCAGGTAAACCGCCATCCAGTGTTGTTTCTGCCAAAAGATGGCTTTCCCCGTTTCATCCGTTTCGTGTATCAATATCTTAACGGCCTCACAGAGCAACTCACGCTGCATGTTGTCGTTCTCCCTGTTGAAGATACTACGCACCTCTTCTTTTGTTAGCTTTGCCGACACATCCCCCTTGAAAGCATGAAGTTCGGGATATGGCAGGACACCAAAATGCCGCCTGACTTCCTGGCAATCCTCCAATAGTTTTCTGTCACCACACATTGCTGCACAATAAAGCAGCGAAACAATATAATGTTCCGCTGTGTGATAGTCTGGGGCATTCATTGCCATATTCACAATAGATTTAATAGGCAAATATTCCCCGTCATGGAAAACTAACGGTTCTTCCATTCCACTACGCCCATCCTAAATGGTACTTTTTTATCCTAAAAACTTACATCATTTGACAAAATTAAGCACAAAGATACAAAAAAATCCCACACCTTTCTGCAGATGTGGGAAAGATATTACGAGAAATTAGGGATTACGACTCTTCTTCCATCAGCCTTCAGTACCTTATTTATAAAGGACCTATGAACTATTTGTTATAGGATATGCTTTTTCATTTTCTTTTCGAGCGCCTCTTAGGAGCAATAAATTTCTTTGGGGTATGAACAGGCACCGTTTCTTCCAGGTCAGACAAGAATGGTAAATCTTCTATAACCTCACTACACATAAAGATATCCATCTGAGTGCTCTCGGCCTTTACAATATCAGCTATCTTCTTTTTATATGTGGCAAATGTTCTGAGATTTTCAATTTCCTCACGTCGGGCCTTGCTCATAGCAGCAAAATTCTCTTCACGCTCTATACCAAGGAATCTACGCCCTAAGAGGTTGGCGGCAATGCCCGTTGTAGAAGAACCTGCAAACGGGTCAAGAATCCAAGCATCTGGTTGTGTTGAAGCCATAATGATACGACTCAACAACCCCATGGGTTTCTGTGTAGGATGTTTCCCACACGACTTCTCCCATGGAGCAATAGCCGGCAGACGCCAAACGTCGGTCATTTGTTTGTCATCATTGATGTGCTTCATCAACTCATAGTTATAGTAATGTGGCACTTTCGTACACTTCCTCGCCCATATAATGAACTCCGTACTATAGGTGAAATAGCGACAAGATATGTTTGGTGGCGGATTTGTCTTTGCCCATGTGATGACATTCAGTATTTTATACCCTAATTGCGTGAGACAGTTTGCTACAGAGAAAATATTATGGTATGTACCTGAAATCCATATCGTGCCATTATCTTTCAGTTTCTCTCGGCAAAGCGAAAGCCACTTTAAGTTAAAAGCATTGATGTCATCCTGAGACATGCTCTTGTCCCATTCGCCTTTGTCCACGCACACCACTTTCCCGCTCTGCACGCTGATGCCGCCACTCGACAAGAAATATGGCGGGTCGGCAAATATCATGTCAAACTTGAAATTGAACTGCGGCAGCAGCTCAAACGTATCGCCACATAGCAGGTTGAAGTCGTGACTGGGCGATTTGTAGTAAGGTGTTATCATTAATGATAAGAAGCTGTTGATACTATTCTAAAAATATCATTATGTTCTCTCAGTTGCTTAAGTAATGTTTTGAACATATAAGCATCATTTCTATTCGTTTTTTCTTGGATCATAAGTAGTTTGGCCAATAGAATAAGAAATTTTACACTATATTCTCCATGATTGGCCAAAGCTATATACTTAGTGGCTTCCGTGTTTACTTCTTCCAACAAAGTATCGGTTTTTAAAAAACGTATTCGTTCCTCTTCAGTTCTTATTGGAGTTGTACTATCCCACAGCTCCAGAAGAAAATCTAACAGACGGTCAGTCGTACCTATATCGCTATAATGTTTTATGAGTATATCAACAGCCCAGTGGATGTGTTTAGGAGTGCGTATTCTACTCCATTTTCCATTCTCAAGTTTTCTGTACTTTATCAGAATATCGAAATGAGATATGGAACCTTGGTATATACCGATTATATATGAGCCATTAACAGGGAATTCTGCAAGAAGTTCATATCCCCTAATTTGCATTGACAGATTCATATGGTTTCTATTTAATTGTATCTATAAATTCTGTAACATCAGTCAAATTATAAATGCTTGGGATGATAGAGTAAGCTTCCTGAAGTTTGTTCTTGGCGCTGTTCCAACCGATACCGTCCGTAATCCAAACGAACTCAAAACCAGGAACGGAGTTAATCTTTGGAGCAATATCAGAATAAGAACGTGCAACCTCGTTTAGCTTACTTCCTCCTCCGCTATAAAAATTAACTTCTATCAGATAGGTTTTATCTTTGGTCTCAATGACAAAGTCAAAGCGCTTCTCATCGTCACCAAGAACTTTTGTTATCTCTGGCCATTCGCTTGAATATACCTCTTGACGATAACTAATGCCGTTCTTGTCAAAAAAACGTGCAACCATCCCTTCCATCACATGTCCACTTCGATTCTTGCGAGCGTTTGTGTCTAATCCGGTTTCTATTCCAAAGACATAATCTACAAGGTCGTTTATCATCTTAGATTGGAATATCTTGGCCAATCCGGTGTTATCAAGGAATTCCATCACGCCATCAACTGACTCAAACAAGGAGTCTAGAACAACACAATTGCCCAGACTATCAAGGACTTTCTTCTTGCCCTCGCTACGAACTGCAATTAGTATGTCCATGACATTAAAAGCAGACTTGTCACGTCTCCAAATCGTTTCTACTGACTTTCGTATATCAGTAGAACCAATAAGGCTATTCAGCATACAAAGGCTGAGTTTAATATCCTCAACATTCTGTGAAATCTTATCGAAATCACAGAAGAAATCTAATGTCTGATTCGTCTCTTGAAGTTGAGACATGAAAATTTTGAAATCTTTAGCCATATTTCTTTATTGTAGCGAAAACGCCATATATAAATGTATCGAATACGGTATATTTAGTTCAAGCATAATCAACAATTCCTTCCGCTGCATATACAGGTTCTAATTCTGGCGCAATGTATTCAACACGGGGATGCTCCTTTGTTTCCTCATAGTTGTGCACAAGAATCTCTGATAATTTTCCACGTTTGGCAGGATTAGAGTTAATGCTACGAGAAGCCCACACCCTTTCTATATGATACGCTCCATAAAGCACATCGAAGAAGTTGTCCTCTTCATTTTTACCCTTACAGTCAGAGTTGCTGAGCATAAAACGGAAACCAGCCTCATTAATGCGGTCGCAGTATTCTTTTAAACGAATTTGCGCATCGTCGTTGAATGCCTCCTTAGCATAATCGTTGAAACTGGAGGTATCGCTGAGAGGGCGATATGGCGGGTCAAAATAGAAGAGCGTATTGCCCTGAGCATACTCGAAGGTATCTTCGAAGTCTGAAGTCAGAATCTCCACGCGTTGAAGAAGTTCGCTATCCTTTCGAATGGTTTCAGGGGAACAAATCTGTGGATTAGTGTATTTACCGAATGGTACATTGAAGAGTCCTTTCTTATTCACTCGATAAAGGCCGTTATAACATGTGCGATTTAGGAAGAAGAACTTGGTCGTATTTTCAATTGGATCAAGATTCTTCTCGTTATAACGATCGCGAACTGCGAGGTAGAAATGTTTGCGTTCTTCTTCAGTTTTAAGCGCGTCGTAAGCATCCTGAATCCACATCAAGGAAGTTATCAATTGCTCAGGCATATCCCTGACCGTTCGATAACAGGAAGTTAAATCTGGGTTTACATCGTTAATAACAGCATGACGGATATTGGGATATTGCTGCAACATGTAGAAGAGCATAGCTCCGCCCCCTACAAAAGGTTCAATATATGTCACATCCTCCCAATTGCTAAAGTCTGCTGGCAGCTTTGCATCGAGTTGTTCAATGAGTTGTCCCTTACCACCAACCCACTTGATAAAGGGTTTTGCTTTTAAAATAGCTTTCATTATTATTTGATTTAGTCAGCTGGTGTTACCCAGTTGTTCGATAAACATATTATTATGCAACTCGAGAAGTTTTCGAGCTTGTTTGCAAAATTACAAAAAAAGAAGGAAAAAAAGCGTTTTATGCCCCAAAAACATATTATTTATATGCAAAACTAAAGCATTTTCAACAGAATGATATCTGACGCGCACATCTCCCCGAACTTATGCAATTATGCACTTACCCACTTAGGACATTTAGGTTTTGCCATTCAAATGGGGACAAGATGAGGTAAGGAAAATGAATTACATGGTAAAATAAGTAGTAATTATATATAATTATATACTTATATTATATATTATAAATAATATATAATATAAAATTTCTGATTCAAAGTTTTTCTTTCTGAATGTAGATGTCCTAAGTGGGTAACCGCATAAGTGGGTAAGTTCCGGGGAAAGTTGAGAGTTTAGTGTTTAGAGTTTAGAGCTAAAAAAATGGATATTTTCTTGCATGATTCGAGAAAAATACGTACCTTTGCATCATAGATGCAAGAAGGACACAAGCGTCTAGAAAATGCGGCATGGCTATGGAGAAAATTTTTCCTGGTGCACAAGGAAGTTCTGCATGGCTTAGCGGCAAAAAACACGGAAATAAGGAATAGGTTTTAAGGATGCGGAAAAATTATTACAACCCTTAAAATTTATAAACAATTATGGCACTTAAGGTAAAGGCAGTTGAGAGACTGCTGAAGTTTTCAAACGACGAGAATGATCATGGCAAGTATCGCTATGTAATGAAGCCCGAGATGTACGGAAGCCTGACTCAGGCTAAGGTTATCAAGGAGGCTGCCCTGCGCAGCGGTGTAAGTCAGGGTGTGATGAAGGCTTGCTGGGATGCAGCTGGCGAGGTCATCAAGGCTTGGGCTACGGAAGGCCACTCGGTAGCGTTGCCCGGACTGGGTACGATGCGCTTCGGTCTGCGCAGCAAGGCCGTAGAGAATGTGAACGAGGTGAAGACCGGACTGATCAGCAGCCGACGCATCATCTTCACTCCAAGCACAGACCTGAAGGAGGAACTGGCGAACACCGCCATCCAGATTACCTGCTACGACCGCAACGGCAAGGAGGTGAAGCGTGTTACCAGCACCGACGACGGTGTAGTGGAGGACCCAGAAACTGGCCTC
>ODAJ012151316.1_pt1 | contig 35965 bp, 29 predicted proteins | sample 1539241 | NCBI WGS metagenome assembly ODAJ01 (sample SAMN02144231, study PRJEB22623) | gut metagenome | biome: sheep rumen | host: Ovis aries | place: New Zealand
TTGTCTTTTATGTACTGTTCGGCTTCCTCGGGTTTCTTTAAATCTCCGCCGTGGGAGAATTTCAGATTTCCGAAGGCATCCACGTGGCAGATATCGAGTTTGAACGGATTGAAGCGGTAGAGTTTTCTTTGGTAAACCGTCATGCCTTCGTTACGGAAGCGGTAGAAATCGCCGTTCATGGCAACAACGGCATTCGTCTCTTTGGACAATTCGGTTGCAAATTTCTGAACGGAGGAGCCGAAGGTATCTGCGGAAAGTTTTCTGCGAAACTGCGACGGATCCGCGATATAGACTTCCGAGAAGGTACAGAAATGTCCCTGGCATTTTTCTTTCCAGGTAACCGTCAGAATGGTGTCGTCGGCGTAATACAGAATGTCTTTGCCGATGAATTCGGAGTCGGCGGAAAAGAACGGTTCCTTTCCGTCCGTCAAAAGAGGGCAGGAAGCCATCAGATTTAAAATGTCTTCGGGATTGTCGGTGGAGCCGTATTTGTCCGGATTCGGTTTCGGACCGGCGGTCGCATCTTCCGGGAGTTTATAGGTTTTGGGAATGTAGGTCAGATCTTTTAAAACTTCGCTTTTTAAGCGGTTCGAAGCATTCATGCCCGCCGGGGTGTTGCCGGAGAGGGCCAGTTTTAGTGCATCATCGGCCGTGACCTTCCATTCCCCGTCCCGGTATGTAAGTAAAAGACTGCAGTCAGCGGTGATACAGTATGCGTCGGGTTTTGACAGAACTTTTTTAATGGAATCGCTGTAGACTTCCTCGAGAATTTCGGGACGGTAGTTATTATTCTCGTCATAGACTTCGGATTTTTTCCGGTTTTCGACTTTCTGTTCCAGCTCCTCGAAAAGCGTATCGTAGATGTCGGAAACGGGTTTGTTGAAATCCAGATAGGTCAGACGCACTTTCTGCGTTGCCGAGGTTCCAGTTCTTTCGCATTCGTCCAGAAGTTCATAGGAAAAACTGTATTTCAGTGCCTCGTTGCACAGGTTTTCCTCTTCGTCGTTTCCCTGCGGAACAAAAAAGAGTTCTTCCTTTGCGGCAAGCATGGAAGATGCGGCCTCTTCGTTTCTCTGGCTTAAGGCTCTCATAAATTCTTCCGCAGCCTGATCCGGCGATTCGGAAGGGAGAAAAACAAGGGTTCCCATGGAGGAAGAGAGGATGCAGACGAAGGCTGCAAGGGATGCGAAGAGAATGCCGATGACGGCGGGAATTCTGCGTACACGGTCCTTCAGGGGACTGTAGAAAAGAATCACGAGGGCAAGTAAAATCGCGGCAATCAGAAAAACAACCGCCAGAGAATGTGCGCGGTCCATGAAAAGGATATGCCCGGTTAAGTCTTTGCCTGTGCTCATGAAATCAAATATATCCTTTTTACATCATAATGTCCAGTTTGCGAAGCGGGAAACTATGATGTACAATAGCAGTGTATTTTATTTACGGAGACGAAAATGGACCTTTTTTCCTATGCAAGAGAAAAAAATATGGAAAAGCAGGAAGCGCCTTTAGCTGCGAGAATGCGCCCGAAGACCCTCGATGAGGTGGTCGGACAGGAGCATATTTTAGGCGAGGATAAAATGCTTACCAGAGCGATTCGGGCGGACAAACTTCGCTCGGTTATTTTCTACGGACCGCCGGGAACCGGCAAAACAACGCTTGCCAAAGTAATCGCCAATACCACGGCATCGGAATTTATGCAGATCAATGCAACGACTTCCGGCAAGAAGGAAATGGAAGAGGTCGTGGAGAAGGCGAAAGAGACGCTTGCCATGTATGCGAAGCGGACCATTCTCTTCGTGGACGAGATTCACCGTTTCAACAAGGCGCAGCAGGATTACCTGCTTCCTTTCGTGGAGGACGGGACGTTAATCTTAATCGGTGCAACCACGGAGAATCCGTATTTTGAGGTAAACGGCGCTTTGATTTCCAGATCGGTGATCTTTGAATTAAAGCCGCTCTCCGAAGAGAACATCGAAACGCTCATTCGGAAAGCGGTTACGGATGCGGACTGCGGAATGGGAATTTACAAGGCGGACATTACCGATGAGGCGGCAGCATTCCTTGCGGACATGGCGGGGGGAGATGCCAGACATGCCCTGAATGCGGTGGAACTCGCCGTACTGACCACTCCCCGCAGTGAGGACGGAAAGGTTCATATCACGCTTGACGTGGCGGAAGAATGTATTCAGAAGAAGGTGCTTCGCTACGATAAATCGGGAGACAATCATTACGATACGATTTCGGCTTTCATCAAAAGCATGCGGGGCTCCGATCCCGATGCTGCGGTGTATTATCTGGCAAGGATGCTCTCCGCCGGTGAAAGCGTGACCTTTATTGCAAGAAGAATCATGATTTGTGCGTCGGAAGACGTGGGCAATGCGGATCCGCAGGCGCTGCAGGTGGCAGTCAGCGCATCGCTTGCCGTGGAGCGTGTCGGCATGCCGGAAGCGCAGATTATTCTTTCCCAGGCTGCGGCATATGTGGCCTGCGCGCCGAAAAGCAATTCCGCGGTGAATGCGATCAGCGCGGCCATGTCCGAGGTCGGTAAAACCGGAAACCTCGATATTCCCAATCATTTAAAAGATGCGCATTACAAGTCTGCGGGCAAGCTTGGACACGGGGACGGATACAAATATTCCCATGATTATCCGAATCATTATGTGGACCAGCAGTATCTGCCGTATGAATTAAAGGGCGAAAAATTCTACGTACCCGGAGAACTCGGTTACGAGGCGAAGATTCGCGAGCATATGCTACGAATAAAAGGCGGCGGAAAGACCGTGGGAAAGAAGAAAACGGAAGAATAAAACAGAAGAATAAATAAGAGTACCGAAATATCCGGTACTCTTTTCTTTTTGTTAAAACAGTTTTTCCGTAAGGAAGCGGTAAATCTGTGCGTTGTCCTTTTGCCAGTTTGAACAGATGCCCGAGGCGATTTCCTCGGTGGGAACGGTAAGTTTTATTTCCACCAGGTTCCGGCCGCGGTCTTTTGCAACCAGGGAGGCTTCATATTCGCCGTTTAAGGTGCGTCTGTAGTTTGAAAGAACGGAAGAAGAGGTGTTGATTTCCGTCCGGTGTTCTTTTAAATAGTTCTCAATGTCCGAACGGATTTCCTCGTTTAAATTCCCGAGAAAAAGATTCAGGGCGTTTCTGCCTTCCGATGTTATGGAAAGGAAAGTCGCATTTCCTTTCTTCTCGGCGGAAAGGAAACTTCCTTCCGTAAGTTCGCCGATGGCGGTCTGGACGGTCAGGTAATCCGTGTAATTCTGGTCAATGATACAGTTCCCGACCAGGGTTTTTTTAACCGAATCTTTGGCAACATCCAGAATATAGAGAATCATTAACTTGTATAAGGTAAGCGGTTCCTGCATGTCGGCCTCCGGTAAATGTAAAATTCGGTTTCTTATCAGATGTAATCTGATTTTTTATGTCTGATCTGACTGCTTTTTATTTTATGTGTGACCTGACTGCCTCGGCCACAACCTGTGCAACGGTGGGGTAGAAGGCTTCGGGCAGAATGTTGTTTTCGTTTAATTCGTCATCGGGAATTAAGTTTGCAATGGCATTTGCTGCAGCAAGCTTCATTTCCTCGGTAATCTGTCTGGCTCTTCCTTCCAAAGCTCCTTTGAAAATGCCCGGGAAGGCGATGACGTTGTTTACCTGATTCGGGAAATCGCTGCGTCCGGTTCCCACAACCTTCGCACCGGCTGCTTTTGCCACATCCGGCATGATTTCCGGAACGGGGTTGGCCATCGCGAAGAGGATGGAGTCTTTGTTCATGGAAGCAACCATTTCGGGAGATACGAGGTTCGGAGCGGATACGCCGACGAAGACATCGGCACCTTTTAAGGCATCCGCAAGCGTACCGGTTTCATGATTTAAATTGGTGACTTCCATCATTTTCTTCTGCATCCAGTTCAGTCCTTCGGAGGATGCATCCAGGATTCCGGACTTATCGCACATGATCACGTTGGTAAAGCCGTAACGCAGAAGCAGTTTGGTGATGGCGACACCGGCGCTTCCGGCACCGTTTACGACAACCCTGCATTCTTCTTTTTTCTTTCCGGTTACTTTCAGGGCATTGATCAAGCCCGCTAAAACCACGATGGCGGTTCCGTGCTGGTCATCGTGAAAAACGGGGATGTCCAGCATTTCTTTTAAGCGCTCCTCGATTTCAAAGCAGCGGGGAGCGGAAATATCTTCCAGATTGATGCCGCCGAAGCCGGGGGCTAAATATTTTACGGCCTTGATGATTTCCTCGGTATCCTGCGTGTCAAGGCAGATGGGAATTGCATTGACGCCGCCGAATTCCTTAAATAAAACGGCCTTTCCTTCCATGACGGGCATTGCGGCATAAGGTCCGATGTTACCGAGCCCCAAAACGGCGCTTCCGTCGGAAACGACGGCAACGGTATTTGCTTTCATGGTATAGATGTATGCTTTCTCGGGATCCTGTGCAATTACCTTGCAGGGTTCCGCAACTCCGGGGGTGTAGGCGAGTGCCAGATCTTCCCTGGAATTAACTTTTGCTTTGGAGGTAACGTTTAATTTACCGTTCCACTCTTCGTGTAGTTTCAGTGCCTGTTCCGCATTAGTCATGGGAGTTCTCCTTTTTTCTTACGGTTTCTTCAAAATGTAATCCATAAAGATTATACCCGAAATAAAATGATTTTCAATCTCCCCCTTTTCATTTTTCCGAACGTGATGTATAATATATTTGCCTGCGAGTGGCAGGTGTATCTATTGTATCATGGTTACCGAACAATCTAGGTAGAAATCCCGTTTTGGAAAGAAAGTTTATAATTTTTAAAGAGGGGTAGAGTATATGCGAGAAAAGTATGAGACACTCAGTTTGTCTGCTTTAAGAGCAGTTGTAAAGGAAATCGGCGTGAAAGGGTATACTTCCATGAAAAAGGAAGAACTCGTGGATATTCTTGTGGCCGAGGAAGCGAAGCAGAAATTAAAAGACAGCAGTCCGAAGCCGGTTGCCGGAAAAGAGACCGAGGCAGAGAAAAAGCCCGTCGAAGAGAAGAAACCGGCTGAAGAGAGAAAGCCTGTTGAAGAGAGAAAGCCTGTTGAAGAGAGAAAACCTGCCGAAGAAAGAAAATTTTCCGAAGACAGAAAGCCTGTCGATGAGAAAAAATCTGCACAGGCGGAAGAGAGTGAAGAGGACATCTCCTCTCTTGACAGTAACGTTACGGTATGCGGCATCATCGAAGTTATGCCGGACGGATTCGGTTTCATCCGAAGCGAGAATTATCTGCCCGGAAGCAATGACGTATATGTGGCACCGGCGACGGTAAAACGTTTCGGAATCAAAACCGGTGACATGATTGAAGGCAACACGAAAGTCAAGGCACCCACCGAGAAATTCTCGGCCCTTCTTTATGTAAAGAAAATAAACGGATATTCGCCCGAAAGCATCGCGCACCGCTATGCGTTCGAGAACATGACACCGATTTTCCCCGATGAGAAAATTCGTCTGGATATTCCGGGAGCCCCTGTTTCCATGCGTATTATGGATCTGATGTCTCCCGTGGGCAAGGGCCAGAGAGGTATGATCGTTTCACCTCCGAAGGCAGGTAAAACCACGCTGTTAAAGGCCGTTGCGAAATGCGTGAAGCATTCCAATCCGGATATGCACATGATTATCCTTCTGATTGACGAGCGTCCCGAGGAAGTTACCGATATTAAGGAAGCAATCATGGGACCGAACGTGGAAGTAATCTATTCCACCTTCGACGAGACACCGGAACATCACAAAAGAGTTTCCGAAATGGTAATTGAACGTGCAAAGAGACTTGTGGAGCATAAAGAGGATGTCATCATTCTTCTGGACTCCATTACAAGACTGACCAGAGCCTATAACCAGGTAATTCCGCCCAGCGGACGTACGTTATCCGGTGGTCTGGATCCCGCGGCACTTCATATGCCGAAGCGCTTCTTCGGTGCGGCCAGAAACATGAGAGAGGGCGGCAGCCTTACCATTCTTGCCACGGCACTTGTGGATACGGGCTCAAAGATGGATGACGTGGTTTATGAGGAATTCAAGGGAACCGGCAACATGGAAATGGTTCTGGACCGTAAACTTTCCGAAAAAAGAGTGTTCCCTGCTATCGATATTCCAAAATCCGGTACCAGAAGAGAAGATCTGCTTCTTACTCCCGATGAACTTGAGGCCATTAACATCATGCGAAAGGCCTTCAACGGCATGAAACCCGAAGAGGCGGCGGACAAAGTCATCGATTTGTTCTCAAGAACCCGCAATAACCGTGAATTTGTGGAGATGTTAAAAAAGACCAAATGGCTGTAAAATTTATGCTTGCACTGCTTGAATCGTCATGCTATAATAAACAAGCTGTCGAAAAAGCAAATATGGTTTTAATATATAGAGAGGTGAAATGAAATGAGAGAAGGAATCCATCCTGAATATTATCAGGCAACCGTTACCTGCAACTGCGGTAATACATTCGTAACCGGTTCTACCAAGAAAGAAATTCACGTAGAAGTTTGCTCCAAGTGCCATTCATTCTACACCGGTCAGCAGAAGGCTGCAGCCGCAAGAGGACGTATTGATAAGTTCAACAAGAAGTACGGCGTAGAAAGCAAATAAGAAAAAACAAGGTTGGAGCGAAACGGCTTCAGCCTTTTTTCGTTATCGGTATTGGATAAAGGAACCCGTTAATGGCCAAATCAAAGAAGAAAAAAAGAAAAGTTAAATATTCCGGAATCGGCGGACAGGCCGTTATGGAAGGAATCATGATGCGCGGATCCGACCGCTATGCGGTTGCGGTCAGAAAGCCCAACAAGCAGATTGAGGTGGTGACCGGAGACTGCAAGAGCGGCAACGTGGAGAAGGGAATTATGAAAATTCCTTTCCTCCGGGGCATTGTGGCTTTCATCGACTCCCTGGAGCTCGGTATGAAGACGCTTACCATTTCCGCGGATTTCTATGAGGAAGAAGAGGAAGAAGAAACCAAATTTGACCGTTTCATGACGAAGCTTTTCGGAAACAAGGCCGAGAGCATTATGACCGGTTTTACGATTTTACTCGCCATTCTGATGGCGGTAGGTCTTTTCTTCGTGGCACCCGCCCTCCTTACGCATTTTGTACTGGAGCGTTTTATTGCAAACGCTTCCTTAATTGCGATTGCCGAAGGACTGATCCGGATTTTCATTTTCATCGGATATATTCTGGTAATTTCCTTATCCAAGGAGATTCGCAGGACCTTTATGTATCACGGAGCGGAACATAAGTGCATCAACTGCGTGGAAAGCGGCAAGGCGCTGAACGTCAAGAACGTAATGCGTTCGTCCCGCCGTCACAGAAGATGCGGAACAAGCTTTATTCTGTTCATCATGATGATTTCCATCGTGCTGTTCTTCTTCATCCGTGTGGACTCCGCAATTCTGCGTCTGGGTCTGCGTATTCTTTTGATTCCCGTAATTGCGGGCATTTCATATGAAGTTCTGCGTCTGATGGGACGTTACGATAACTGGCTGACCAGAATTTTAAGCGCACCCGGACTTTTGTTCCAGTCCCTTACCACCAAAGAGCCTTCCGAGGATATGGTGGAAGTGGCAATCCGTGCGGTTGAGGCGGTTTTTGACTGGCAGCAGTATTTGAAAGAAAACTTCGACTACGTTCCTTCCGGTGATGAAATCGGATGGCTTGATGACGAAGACGAGGAAATGGATACAAAGACCATGGAAGCACTGATGGCGGATGTGGAATCCGACAGCCGTGATGCACATGCCGAACTGCGCTTCATGGAAGAGGATGAGTCGGCAGACAACGACGAGGATTAGCATGACATATGGTGATTGTTACAAGGAGGCGGTAAGGCTCCTTGCGGACAACGGAGTAAGAGAAGCCGGGCTGGATGCAAGGCTTCTTTTGGAATCTGTCTGTGGGACCGACCGCAATACGCTCTTAGCCCACCCCGAACGGGAAGTAAGCGCCGAAGAGAAAGCGCGTTTCGATGCCTTGGTGCAAAGACGCTGCAAGCGGGAACCCCTGCAGTATATAACAAACGAACAGGAATTCATGGGTCTTACCTTCGAAACGGCTCCCTTTACGCTGATTCCGAGACAGGATACGGAGTGCCTGGTGGAAGAGGCCATGAAGGAAGTCCACGACGGGATGGCGATCCTGGATGTCTGCAGCGGAAGCGGCTGCATCCTTTTATCCTTACTAAAATACAGCAACGACTGTACGGGACTCGGCGTTGATATTGATGAAAAATCCGTGGAACTTTCCCGGAGAAATTCCGAAAAACTCGGGATTCCGGCTTCGTTTGCCGTATCCGACCTGTTTGAAAACGTAACGGGACAGTATGACATCATCGTATCGAACCCTCCGTACATTCCGTCCGCGGTAATCGACGGACTGGACCCCGAGGTTAAGGACTACGAGCCCAGAAGGGCGCTTGACGGCGGAGAGGACGGACTGGATTTTTATAAACGCTTATCGAAAGAGGCAAAGAGTCACTTAAAGAGGGGCGGATATATTTTCTTCGAAATCGGATACGATCAGAAGGATGCGGTTTTAAGGATTTTAAGAGAAGACGGATATCGCGATGCGGAATGCATTCGGGATCTGGCGGGACTTGACCGCGTGGTGAAAGCCTGGTACACACCGTAGAAAAGCCCGATATACATCGTAGATAAGAACTGCAAAGAAACAGATACAGAATTGAGGTTAAGGTATGTTTGACAAACTGGAAGATTTACTCAGAAGATACGAGGATTTGATGGTGGAACTTCAGTCCCCGGACGTTGCAAACGATGCGGCAAGATTCCGCAAATTAATGAAGGAGCAAAGCGATCTGGCTCCGCTTGTGGAAGCATATACGTCATACAAAAAGGCAAAACAGGATATCGAGGACAGCCTCTCCATGCTTGAATCCGAGTCCGATGAAGAAATGAGAGAGATGTTAAAGGAAGAACTCTCGGGTGCCAAGAAGCGTGTGGAAGAGCTTGAGCAGGAAATGAAAATCCTTCTGCTTCCGAAGGACCCGAATGATGAGAAAAACGTTATCGTGGAAATCCGCGCGGGTGCCGGCGGAGATGAAGCGGCGTTGTTTGCGGCGGAACTTTACCGCATGTATGTGCATTTCTCCGAAGCACATCACTGGAGAATCGAGACCATCAACGCGGATGAGACCGGAATCGGCGGCATGAAGGAAGTGGAATTCATGATTACCGGACAGGGCGCTTATTCCGTGATGAAATACGAAAGCGGCGTTCACCGTGTACAGCGTGTTCCTGAAACCGAATCCGGCGGAAGAATTCATACCTCCACCGCCAGCGTGGCTGTAATGCCGGAGGCGGAAGAAGTGGATGTGGAAATCAACGAAAGCGATATCCGAATCGATGTCATGCGTGCTTCGGGCTGCGGCGGACAGTGCGTCAATACCACGGACTCCGCGGTTCGTCTGACCCATTATCCGACCGGAATCGTCATTTATTCCCAGACGGAGAAATCCCAGCTTCAGAATAAGGCCAAAGCATTTGCCCTGCTGCGCGCCAAACTCTATGATCTCGAGCAGCAGAAGAAGCATGATGCGGAAGCCGAACTTCGCCGTTCCCAGGTCGGAACGGGCGACAGAAGCGAAAAGATCCGTACCTACAACTTCCCGCAGGGAAGGGTTACGGATCACAGAATCGGTCTGACTTTGTATAAACTGGATAAAATCATGAACGGAGACATCCAGGAAATCATCGATGCCTGCATTGCAGCCGATCAGGCCGCAAAGCTTGCAAAGATGAACGAATCGGAATATTAAATGTGAGACAGTGAAAGCCCGAAGGTTCCCAGTTTATCGCGGTGGTCGGTTTTGGCCATTTTACGATACTGGGTGGGCGTACAGCCGAAGTATTCGCGGAAACGCTTGTTAAAATAGCTGGCATTGTTGAAGCCGACTATGGTTGCAAGCTCGGAAATGGGAATCGGGTCTTTTAAATTTTTCTGAATTAAGTCTGCCGCTTTTAAGATGCGATAGTGCATCAGATATTCAAAGGGCGTCATATTGACCGCACGATGGAAAAGGCGGCAGCATTCGCTTTTACTTACATGGATGGAAGAGGCAATGTCTTCGAGCGTTACCTGGTCCTGATAATTCTGTTCGATAAAAACAATGGCATCCTTGATGCGGATTTCATCCGCCGTCAGGGATTTTTTTGTGACCGTTTCGCGGCTTACTTCCCTCTGTTCGGCATTCACCTTGGAAAGGAAGGTCAGAAGAAGCTGGCATAAAAGGCTCTGTGTCTGCAGTTCATAGCCGAATTCCTTTTCGAGATTCGTATAGATGATTTCGTTGATGTAGGAAATAACGGTCCGCTCCCAGCGTTCGTTCGGACGGAAAATCCGAAAACGGAAAGAGGGATCGTTCTCCACGGGACGAAGATAGGTATTCGCAAGCGCGGAATCGTGATTCGGAAAAACAAAGTCCGACGAGAAGATGACGGACATGATGACACAGCTTTTGCTTCCCACGGCGCGGATGGAGTGCATCAAATCGCGGCTTATGAAAATCGCTTCGCCTTCCTCGAGCCGGTAGGTTTTGTCACCGATATAGAATTCCGCGGCGCCTTCCTTGATTAAATCGAATTCATTCTCCGTATGCCAGTGCCAGCGCACATGTTCCATGAACATCTCATCGGGTTCGACATAGTAAACGCCCACCGGATAATCTGTATTTTCGTGTTCTACGACTTCCTGAAGGGATTCGTAAGAATTGTCAGCCATAAAAAACTCCTTTTACACATGGTGGCAGATTTCCCTATAAAACACTTATAGTATAACAATTATTGGATGGTTTCACAATTGCGGGAGTCTTTTTTTTATGTATAATAGAAAAGGTTGAACAGAAACAAGAACCGAAAGGAAGCATTCTATGAGAAAAACAAAAATTATCTGTACCATCGGTCCCGCATGCGAGAACGAGGAAACGTTAAAGAATATGTGCGAAGCCGGAATGAACGTGGCAAGACTCAATTTCTCCCACGGTACGCATGAGGAGCACTTAAAGAAAATCGAACTGGTTAAGAAAGTAAGAGACGAGCTGGGCTTACCCATTCCCATCATGCTTGATACAAAGGGTCCCGAATACCGGATCAAAACCTTCAAAAACGGCAGGGTTACTTTGGAGGAAGGTGCAGAGTTTGTTTTCACAACGGAGGATGTGGAAGGAGATGAGACACAGGTTTCCGTTAACTATCCCCACCTTTGCGAGGAACTTCAGGTCGGAGACAGAATTCTTGTAAACAACGGTCTTGTCATCTGCGAAGTAAAACGGATTGACGGCACGAAGGCAGTCTGTGAAGTAATTGCGGGCGGTGTTTTATCCGATCGCAAGAGCATGAATTTCCCCAACAAAGTGATGAAGGGAGATTACATTTCCGAACAGGACCGTTCGGACATTCTCTTCGGAATCGAGAACGACGTGGATTTTGTGGCAGCCTCCTTTGTTTCCACGAAACAGGACGTTGCGGATCTGCGTGCTCTTTTGGATGAAAACGGCGGAAAGCAGATTAATATTATCGCGAAAATAGAAAACCGCGCAGGTGTCGACAACATCGACGAAATCTGCGAAGTTGCGGACGGCATTATGGTAGCCCGCGGCGATCTCGGCGTGGAAATTCCGTTTGTGGAGGTTCCCGCCATTCAGAAATTTTTAATCCAGAAATGCAGACTTCTCGGCAAGCGTGTCATTACCGCCACCGAAATGCTCGAATCCATGATTCAGAATCCGCGTCCGACCAGAGCGGAAATCAGCGACGTGGCCAATGCGGTTTATGACGGTTCTTCTGCAATCATGCTTTCGGGAGAAACGGCTGCGGGAAAACATCCCGTGGAAGCGGTGCGCAACATGGCTGAAATCGCGGAATACACCGAGAAGCATATCGATTACAAAAAGCGTTTCCTGAATACGGAATTTAAAATTAATTCCACCCTGGATTCAATTTCCCATGCGACCTGCGCCATGGCCATCGACGTTGATGCCAAGTGCATCGTGGTAAACTCCGTATCCGGTAAGACTGCCCGCATGGTAAGCCGTTTCCGCTGCCCCTGCGACATTCTGGGAACCACCACGGACAAAAAGGTCTGGAGACAGCTCAATTTAAGCTGGGGAATTCATCCCTGCTTATGCGAAGAATATAATTCACTGGATGTCATGTTTTATCAGAACTTAAATCAGGCGAAGGAGCTCTTCGGCCTTAAAGGCGGGGATAACGTGGTACTGACCGGCGGCCAGATTAACGGCGGTTCCGGCAATACCAATACCATCAAGGTTGAGATGGTTCGTAAATAAAAAAAGTTTGTGGAGTAATCGAATGTCCTGGTTTATATTTTCTTTAATCTGTCTTCTGGGATGGGGCGGAGCGGATCTGTTTTACAAGAAGGGAACGGATCCCGAAGACAAACATTCCCATTTAAAAATCGCAGTCTGGGTCGGCCTGGTTATGGGTGTCGTTGCCCTGATTCTGCTTCCTTTTTCCGAAACCGGATTTTCACCGGCATCGTTTTTCATCAATGCGGTAAAATACTCACCGGCTTCGCTTGCCTACATCATTTCCATGGTGATCGGTTATGCGGGATTAAGATATCTGGAAGTTTCCATCGTATCACCGGTACAGAATGCATCCGGTGCATTCTCCATGATTGCCATGATGGTTTATTTTGCCGTCACGGGTACCGTAAACGACGATCTCGGCGATTTTACCCCTCTTAACATCATCGGTACCGTACTGATTGTCGGAGGTCTGGTTGCACTTGCCGTCGTTGAGAATTCCTTATCCAGAAAGGAAGCAAATGCACTTGCGAAAACTTCCGAAGAGAAGGCAAAGAACCGCAAGTATCAGTTCGGAGCCCTGGCGCTTTTATTCCCGGTTCTTTATTGTATTTTCGATACCGTCGGAACGGCGGCGGACGGAATCATTCTGGACGAAGAGGCGGGTCTTGGACTCGGAGAGATTGATGTCTTAATCATTTACGGACTGACCTTTTTACTGGCCGGAATCGTAGCATGGATTTATATGCTGATTCGTACGAAGAAGCCGTACAATCCTTTTCAGAAGGGGGAGATTCTCAACAAGGGAACGGCGGCCTGCTTCGAGGAATTCGGTCAGGTTTTCTATGTATTTGCGATGGCAAGAAAGCCGATGTTTGCAGCACCGATGGTTGCATCCTACTGCATCGTTTCCGTAATTCTGTCGCGGATTTTCTTAAAGGAAAAATTAAAGGCTTCCCAGTATGCGTGCGTGGTGGCGGTCATCGTCGGCATCGTTCTTATGGGTATTGCGGAAGGACTGGGAGAAGCGGAGTAAGAGTTGAAGGGATTGCTGAAATTCTTAAAACCGTATACGAAAGAAAGTATTCTGGCGCCTGCGTTTAAGTTAATCGAGGCACTTTTGGATCTGATTGTTCCGCTGATCATTGCGGACATTATTAACAACGGAATTAAAAACGGGGATAAACAGTACGTGATTTTACGTTTTGTTTTCCTCATTGCGCTTGCCGTGATGGGACTTTTGTTTTCCATTACGGCACAGTTTTTTTCTGCCAGGGCGGCGGTCGGTTTCGCGACGGCCCTTCGTAAGGAGCTTTTCGCGCATATTCAGAATTTTACCCACGAAAAACTGGACCGGTTCGGTACCGAGACGTTAATTACACGCCTTACGGGAGACGTGGCCCAGCTGCAAAACGGCGTTAACATGGTGCTGCGCCTTCTGTTACGGTCTCCGTTTATCGTTTTCGGGGCCATGATTATGGCGTTTACGATTAACGTAAAGGCAGCACTGATTTTTGCCGTCAGTATTCCCGTACTTACCGGTGTGGTATTCCTCATTATGACGATTACCATTCCTCTGTATAAAAAGGTGCAGGGGAATCTGGACGGCATTTTGCTGACGACAAGAGAGAATCTGACCGGGGTGCGTGTCATCCGCGCGTTCTGCAGGGAAGAGGAGGAAATCGCGGAATTCGATCAGAAGAACGATGCCTATACGAAGCTGAATCTGTTTGTGGGCAGGCTGTCCGCGCTTTTAAATCCTGCGACCTATGTGCTGATCAATATAGCAACCTGCGTCCTTTTCTGGAAGGCGGGCGGCAGCGTATTTGAAGGCAGCATGGAGCAGGGTGACGTGGTTGCTTTATACAACTACATGGCTCAGATGATTGTGGAACTTGTTAAACTGGCATCGCTTATTATTACGATGAATAAGGCGCTGGCCTGCGCAGACCGCGTATCCGTTGTTTTAAAAGAAGACGCCGGAATGGAATACAAAGGAGGGGATACCTTTGCCGGTAAAACGGGCGAAGAATCGGACCTGATCGTCCGCTTCAAAGACGTGTCCTTTACCTACGGCGGCGCTTCGGAGGCAGCATTAAGCCACATTTCCTTTGATGTAAAGGAAGGGGAAACCGTCGGTATCATCGGCGGTACGGGTTCGGGTAAATCCACGCTGGTGAATTTAATTCCGCGATTCTTTGACGTTTCCGAAGGAAAGTTGGAAGTCTTCGGCAGGGACGTGAAGGATTACGCAAAGGGCGAACTGATTAAAGGCATCGGTATTGTGCCGCAGAAGGCGGTTTTATTCGCGGGAACAATCCGCGACAATCTGCTTTGGGGCAACGAAAATGCCACGGACGGGGAACTTATGAAAGCCGTGGAAACCTCCCAGTCCGCGGAAATCGTTAAGAAAAAAGAAGGCGGTCTTGATGCTTTTGTAGAGCAGGGCGGAAAGAATTTCTCCGGCGGACAGAAGCAGCGTCTCACCATTGCAAGGGCTTTGGTGAAGAACCCGAAAATTCTGATTCTGGACGATTCTTCCTCGGCTCTCGATTATGCCACGGATTTAAAATTACGTCGTGCCTTAAAGGAAAAAGAAGGCGGGATGACGGTATTTATCGTTTCCCAACGTACCGCAAGCATCCGGTATGCGGACCGGATTGTGGTTTTGGATGACGGGGAAATCGCGGGATGCGGAACACACGAAGAACTGCTTGAAAACTGCGTGGTTTACCGTGAAATCCACGAATCCCAGAGTGCAAAAGAGAAGGAGGTGACGGCATGAACCTCCGGATTATAAAGAAACTGATGCGTTTTATAAAGGGCTTTCGGGTTTTACTTTTATTAAGTCTCATACTCTCCGCCGTTACCGTGATTCTGCAACTTTACATTCCCGTGCTTTTCGGAAAGTGCGTGGATTATCTTGCGGGCATCGGAAACGTTAACTTCGAAGCATTAAATACCGATCTGGTGAAAATTCTGGGCTTCGTCTTTATTGCCGGAATCGGAACCTGGGTCATGAGCGCGGTCAACAACCGTTTAACCTTCGGCATCGTGAAGAATATCCGTGCCAGAGCCATCCGTAAAATCCAGCTTCTGCCGATTTCCTACCTGGACAAAAAGGGCGTCGGCGATGTGGTCAGCCGCATCATTACGGATACGGACCAGCTTTCCGACGGACTGCTGCTCGGCTTTACCCAGCTGTTCTCGGGCGTTGTGACGATTGTGGTGACGCTGGTGATCATGTTTTCCAAGAATCCCGGAATGACGCTTCTGGTAATTCTTTTAACGCCGCTTTCTTTCTTCGTTTCAAAATTTATTGCCTCCGGCACGTATAAAATGTTCCGCCTGCAGAACGAAATCCGCGGCGAACAGACGGCGCTTGTGGAGGAAATGGTGGGAGAGGAACGTATTGTCCATGCCTTCGGCTATGAAGAGAGGGCAAAGGAACGCTATAACGAAATCAACGACCGCCTTGGAAAGGCATCCGAAAAGGCAGTCTTTTATTCCTCGCTCACGAACCCGTCCACGCGTGCGGTCAATTCCGTTATTTATGCCTGCGTGGCCCTGATGGGTGCATACATGATTCTGGACGGTAAACTGACCGTGGGCGGTCTTTCCTTAATGCTTGCCTATGCGAATCAGTATATGAAGCCTTTTACGGATATCTCCGGCGTAATTACGGAACTGCAGAATGCCTTTTCCTGTGCAGACAGAGTCTTTGACTTTCTCGAAGAAACCGAGTTGAGTAAAGATCCCGAAGAGGCGTTAAAGGACGCTACGGGCAGGACGGACATTGTAAACGTGGATTTTTCTTATACGGAAGACAAACCGTTAATCGAAGATTTTAACCTCTCGGTTCCTGCCGGCACGCATGTGGCCATTGTCGGCCCCACCGGCTGCGGAAAAACAACCTTTATCAATCTGCTGATGCGATTTTACGATGTGAAGGACGGTGCCATTTATCTGGACGGCGTGGATAACCGGACGGTCAGCCGCGAGTCGCTTCGTTCCAATTACGGCATGGTACTGCAGGAAACCTGGATCAAGAAGGACACGGTGCGTGCCAATATTGCGTTCGGAAACGAGGATGCGCCCGAAGAAGAGATCATCAGGGCCGCAAAGGAAGCGCATGCATGGAGCTTTATCCGGCGTCTTCCCAAGGGCCTGGATACCGTCATTGACGATTCCTCTTTAAGTCAGGGACAGAAGCAGTTACTGTGCATTTCCAGAGTTATGTTAACCATGCCTCCGATGCTGATTTTAGACGAGGCAACTTCCTCCATCGATACCAGAACGGAATTAAAGATCCAGAATGCATTTGAGAAAATGATGAAGGGCAGAACCACCTTTATTGTAGCACACCGCCTTTCCACAATCCGCTCCGCGGACGTGATTCTGGTCATGAAAGACGGTCATATCGTGGAACAGGGCAGTCACGAAGAACTGCTTGCGGCGGGCGGATTCTACGCAACGTTATATGCTTCCCAGTTTGAAAGCGCCGGATAAAACGGGACATTTAAAAATTTTTCAAAATAATTAGCACTCACCTATTGACAGTGCTAACAAATAGTGTTATATAATATGTATAACAAATCAAACAAGAGATGCAGACCAACCGGTCTCATCGCAGAAAGGAAATACGATGGAGCTTCTGATTACGTCTGTATCCCCAAATAGAAGAAGGAAGGCGAACACTATGTTAAGACCCGCTATTTTTACACACAACAACAATTTATTTGATGATTTCTTCAATGATGATTTCTTTGCACCGGCACCTGCACGTCATGCAAACGGAGGCGCAGCAATCATGCATACCGATATCCGTGAGACGGAGGACGGTTACATCATCGATATGGAACTTCCGGGATTTAAGAAAGAAGAAGTGGAGGCAGAACTGAAAGACGGTTATCTGACCGTTCGCGCCGAGCACAAGACCGAGAATGAAGAAAAAGACAAGGAAGGCCATTACATCCGCAAGGAGCGTTACTACGGAAACTTCGCCAGAAGCTTTTATGTAGGAGAGGCCGTAACGCAGGAAGATATCAAAGCCGCTTTCAACGACGGTATCCTGACCATGAATGTTCCGAAGAAGGAAAAAGAAGAGAAGGTCGAAGAAAAGAAACTGATTTCCATCGAATAATCATCATACAATATTCTCCTCTGAAGGGGTCGCTTAAGCGGCCCCTTTTTTCATGTCGTTTTTTTCATTTTCTGTAAAAAAGAATTGAAAAATCCGCAGTAATTGATATGTTTAAAATAGAGTGGGGATTATATTATAATTGTAAGTTTTTTCAAAAAGGGAAACAGGAGAACAGACAATTATTCTAAGAGGAGGAGGACAAATGAAAAAAACTTTGAAAAATGATGGTTTTTCCCTGGTGGAATTAATCATTGTAATTGCCATTATGGCAATTCTCGTCGGGGTTATGGCACCGCAGTTGATCAAGTATATTGAAAAGACGAATGTGTCGGCGGATGCGCAGCTCTGCGACGCCGTACTGGAGGCAATCAAGGTTTCCGCAAACGATCCGGAAGTACTTGCGGCAACCGATAAATCCAGTGATATGATCGGGGCTATGTACGCGAATACAAACCCGCACATTATTGACAATTATCTGTCAACGACATGGACGGAATGCGCTTTTGCAAAGAACGTAACCGAAATACTCGGGTTTAATCCGTTCGAAAGCGGAGCAGATCAGCATATTCGTTCGCATCCGGCATGTGATAAAGGCGGACTGATGTGCGTGGCATCGGAAGACGGAAACACCATTGCCATCTTTATCCAGCACAGTGACAAAAACGGTAAGAAAGAAGATAATACTTATACCTCTGCCGGTCTTGACGGTTTGGAAGATTCCGGCGTAATTTATGCAAGATAATTTTAAGTTATGTAAATGCCTATTATTGCGGGCTTCCCATATTCCGGGGAGCCCGAATTTTTTGCCTGATTAAGGTTGCCTAACGGCCTTAAAATATGGTATATTCAAAGCGGTTTTCTTTTTGTCACGCCCCGGTTTTTTACCCGTGCATTCGCATCTGCGGCGTGGCAACAAACAGTATATATTCACAAGGAGAGTCGCTATGGAAAAAAGATCACTTGCAGGGCAGCTTGGTGCAAACGCATATCCCGGAAGAGGTATCGTTATCGGTAAGTCCGAGGACGGAAAGAGTGCGGTTTGCGCCTATTTTATTATGGGCAGAAGCACGAATTCGAGAAACCGTGTATTCGTGGAAGACGGTGAAGGAATTCGTACCGAAGCTTTCGATCCTTCCAAAATGGAGGATCCTTCCTTAATTATCTATGCACCCGTTCGCGTTCTCGGAAACAAGACCATCGTTACGAACGGTGACCAGACAGACACCATCTATGAAGGCATGGACAAACAGCTCACGTTCGAGCAGTCCTTAAGAAGCCGCGAATTCGAACCCGACGCTCCCAATTTAACACCGCGTATCTCTGGCATTATGCATGTGGAGAACGGCAAATACAGTTACGCCATGTCGATTTTAAAATCGGATGCCGGACGTGACAGCGCATGCAACCGCTTCACGTTTGCATATGAAAGCCCCTTCGCGGGAGAGGGTCGTTTCATCCATACTTACATGGAAGACGGAAATCCCCTTCCTTCCTTTGAAGGCGAGCCCGAGTGGGTTGACATCAAGGGTAACATTGACGAGTTCACCGATCTTGTATGGAATAACTTAAACGAGGACAACAAGGTTTCCTTATTTGTCCGCTTCATCGATATCGCAACCGGCAAATACGAGACAAGAATCGTAAATAAGAATAAATAAGAAAGGACATCATCATGAAAGAACTGGAACTGAAATACGGATGTAACCCCAATCAGAAGCCTTCCAAAATCTTCGTAAACGACGGAAGAGAGCTCCCCATCGAGGTGCTTTGCGGAAAGCCCGGTTACATCAATTTTATGGATGCATTCAACGGCTGGCAGCTGGTAAAGGAATTAAAGAAGGCAACGGGACTTCCCGCAGCAACCTCCTTTAAGCATGTTTCTCCCGCAGGTGCCGCAGTAGGACTTCCCTTAAGCGATACTCTGGCAAAAATCTACTGGGTAGACGACCTCGGCGAATTATCTCCTTTAGCTTGCGCTTATGCAAGAGCAAGAGGAGCGGACAGAATGTCCTCTTTCGGCGATTTTATCGCTCTTTCCGATGTCTGTGACGTATCCACCGCAAAGATTATCAAAAGAGAAGTATCCGACGGTGTCATTGCTCCCGGCTACGAGCCCGAAGCACTTGAAATCCTTTCCTCCAAGAAGGGCGGCAAGTACAACGTAATTAAAATCGACGAAAACTACACTCCCGCACCCCTCGAGCACAAGGATGTTTACGGCATCACCTTCGAGCAGGGCAGAAACGAATTCAAAATCGACAAGGAGCTGTTATCGAACATCGTAACCGCAAACAAGGACATTCCCGAGCTTGCACAGATTGACTTAATCATCTCCTTAATCACCTTAAAATACACCCAGTCCAACTCCGTTTGCTATGCTAAGGGCGGACAGGCCATCGGTATCGGCGCAGGGCAGCAGTCCAGAATTCACTGCACCCGTCTGGCCGGTTCCAAGGCCGACAACTGGATGCTTCGCCAGTCTCCCAAGGTACTCGGACTTCAGTTCGTTGACGGCATCGGCCGTGCGGACAGAGACAACGCCATCGACGTTTACATCGGCGAGGAGTACGAAGATGTGCTTGCGGAAGGCACCTGGCAGAGAATTTTCAAGGTAAAACCCGAAGTCTTCACGAGAGAAGAGAAGAGAGCATGGCTTGATACCATGGAAGACGTGGCACTCGGCTCCGATGCCTTCTTCCCCTTCGGCGACAACATCGAGCGCGCAAAGAAGAGCGGTGTAAAATACATTGCAGAGCCCGGCGGATCCGTTCGTGATGACCAGGTAATCGAGACCGCAGACAAATACGGCATGGCGATGGCCTTCACCGGTATGCGTCTGTTCCATCACTAATTCGATCGGGGACGAAAGTTATTTTTCATGAAAGATCATACGAAAAACGGTAAAATCGTATACTTGGAAATCCTTCGCACGGTAGCACTGTTTTTTGTATTGTATGCACATTCCGGGGAGGGAGGGCTTTTGATTTACAACGGCACCGACTCCCCGGTGCTGCGTTTTGCGGGAATTCTGTTCGCCGGGCTTTGTGAATTCTCGGTTCCCGTTTTCTTCATGATTTCGGGAGCGTTACTGCTTCGAAAGGAAGAAAGCCTCGGTAAAATCTGGAAACACCGGATTCTTCCCATGAGTATCATTACCGTGCTCATGGTGGTTTTTCAGTATGTATATTTCTGCCTGCGTGACGGAATTGCCTTTGATGCAAGGCAGGCTCTTGTTTTTGCTTACGGCGGAGGCAGTGTTACCCAGCAGTGGTTTTTATATGCTTACCTTTCTTTTTTAATCCTGCTGCCGTTTTTGCAAAAACTGGCATCAAAACTCGAAGAGAAGCATTTTTACTACCTGTTTGGGATGACGGCATTTGTATCTACCGTCGTTCCGCTTCTGACGTCACTTTTTGACATGCCTTCCGCGGGAATTACCGCTCCTTTTGCGACAAATATCCTGTTTTACCCGCTTATGGGATATTATTTTGCAAACCTCTTCCCGGAAGCGGAAGGAAAGAACAAAGCACGCTATATCGCAATTGAGTGCACGGCTCTTGCGGTACTTATCATAAATGCACTGATGAATCTGCATTCCTATAAAGCGGACGGAAGTCTGGCTTACGCGGACTGGTTTTTATACATCTATGCCATCGGAATGTTCGTATTCATCCGTCACATCGGCAGTGCAAAGAAAACGGCGCCTTTCTGGATTTTCTGCGGAAGCGGCGTTTTCGGGACCTATCTTTTTGAGATTCAGTTACGGGATTTGATCCGGATGATTCCGCTAAATCTGCCGGGAGGATTTGCGCAGTACGCTTATACGCTTACATCGCTGATTCTTGTTATGGCGCTCGGTTTCGGGCTGATGGCGGTACTTAAGCTCATTCCCGTATTTAAGAAATATTTATAGACAGCAGAGAATTATGAACACATTTCGCAAAGGACTGCAGGATGGTGTGCCCATCGGGCTCGGCTATCTTTCGGTTTCCCTTACTTTCGGAATCATGGCCGTCTCAAACGGCTTTACCGTCTGGCAGGCGGTACTGATTTCCATGTTCAATTTAACATCGGCGGGGCAGTTTGCGGGCATTACCGTTATGGCGGGCGCAGGCTCCCTGATTGAAATGGCGCTGACACAGTTTGTCATCAACCTTCGCTATGCCCTGATGAGCTTATCCTTAACGCAGAAGGTGGATGAGAGCTTTAAAATTCCCCAGCGTCTGTTTTTCGGTACCTTCCATACGGACGAAATCTATGCCGTGGCGGTGGGCCAAAAGGAGAAATTCGGGGTAAAATATTTTGCGGGCCTTACCGTGGCCCCCTATATCGGCTGGACGCTCGGCACGTTAATCGGTGCGGTTTTGGGTGCGGTGCTTCCAACGATGATTGCAAACGCACTTTCCGTGGCTCTTTACGGCATGTTTATCGCCATTGTGATTCCGGAAATGAAGAAATCCCTGCATATGACGATTATCGTTCTGCTTGCGGTTTCGATGAAGTTCACCTTCTCGTATGTTCCTTTTTTAAAGAATCACGTATCCGAAGGTTTTGCCATCATTATCTGTGCGGTTACGGCATCCTTAGTCGGCGCTTTGTGCTTTCCGCTTAAGGAAGAGGACGGAATGTCTGCAAAGAAGGAGGCGGGTGTATGAATCTCGGAAGCTTCTTTCTCTATCTTGCCGTGATGGCGGGTGTAACGTATCTCATCCGTGTCCTGCCCTATGTTTTCATGCGAAAGGAAGTAAAGAACCGCTTCTTTAAGTCCTTTTTAAACTATGTTCCATATACGGTGCTTGCGGTTATGACGGTGCCGGCGATTCTTTCGGCGACGGACCATTTTATCTCCGCCCTGGCGGGACTGATTGTGGGAATTGTCGTGGCATACTTTGAAAAAGGCCTTCTTTTAGTGGCTCTTTCCGCCTGCGGAGCCGTATTTGTCGCGGAGTTGATTATACGGTGCTTTATGTGATAGAATAATGCTGTTTTCAGAAAGGAAGTAAACAGATGAAAAAGAAATTTTATGCGGTTCTGGCCGTTTTACTGGTTTTATTTACCGTCGCGGGATGCAAACAGAGCGGGGAATACAGTCTTGCAAACGAGAATCTTTCCAAGTACATGACCCTCGGAGAATACAAGGATCTGACGGTGAAGTACAATATCGACGTGGTTACGGACGAGCTGATTGCCAAGCAGATGAACAGTTATATCATCAATGCGAAGGATAAAGCGCCCAAAATCACCGAGGGAGAAGCAAAGGACGGCGATCTTGTAAACATTGATTATGTCGGCTATCTTGACGGCGTGGCTTTTGAAAACGGTTCGGCGAAAGACCAGATTGTCGAAATCGGTTCCGAGACCTACATTCCGGGATTTGAAGAGGCCATTATCGGTTTAGCCTGCGGGGAAACCGTGGATGCGAATCTGAAGTTCCCGACCGAATACAAGACGGCGGAACTTGCCGGCAAGGACGTGGTTTTCTCCATTACCTTAAACTATATTGTTCCCGGTCCTTCCGATGAAGTGGCTGCGGCAATCGGCGAAGGAAACTATTCCACGCTGGCGGAAATGAAAGAATATGCAAGAACCAATCTGCAGACCGCCTTTGACAGCAACAACCGGAATGCGATTTTAAGTATTGCCATGTCCCAGATTATCGATTCTTCCGAGATTAAGAGCATTCCCGAGAAATTAAAGCAGGAACAGCACCGCGAACTGGAAGTAAAATATGCCGGCGCATTGCAGGCAGGGGCAACCAGTATCGATGAGGTGACCAAATATTTCTACAACTGTTCCGCAGATGAACTCGTGGATAAATTCTGCAAGCAGAGAATGGTAATCCAGATGATTGCAAACGAGGAAGGGCTCACCGTTACCGATGAGGTCCTTGACGAGCGCTTAAAACAGGCTGCTGACTATGCCCAGGTAACACCCGAAGCGTATCTGGAGAAGAACGGTATTTCCAGAGAATCCTTCCGTGAACTTCTGACCGGAGATGTCGTGAAAGATTATCTCTATGAGAATATCAAAGTGGAGCCTGTTTCCAAATAACCGGAAACAGAACTGTCCATGAAAAGAACTGCCCATGAAAAGAAGAGTCATTCCGTCCACAAATAAATGTCTTGTCTTATTCATCCTGTTATGCGGGCTGATGTTTTGCTGTGCCTGCTCATCCGGTGAGGGGGCCAAGACAAAGGAAGGTTTAAAGGCCGTGGAAAGCGGGGATTACGTTACGGCTCAGACCTGTTTTGCACAGGCCCTGCAGGACGGAGAGGATCCGGTGTATTTAAACCGTGCCCTCGGAATCTGCAGTATGGGTCAGAACCGGTATGAAGATGCGGAAAGCTATTTTAAGGAAGCGCTGGCATCCGACGGATCCATTCCGGGCAGCGTGGACTATGATATTAATTTCTACCTCGGCGTCTGCTATTATAAGCTGGAGCGCTATGAAGAAGCCAAAGAGCGCTTTGATGCGATTCTTGAGTTAAAATCGAAGAACGTCGATGCCTATGTGGAGCGCGGAACGGTTTTACTTGCGCTGAATCAGGAAACCGAGGCCTGTGGGGATTTTGACCGTGCGGTGGAACTGGCACCGAAGGATTACGGCCTGGCCATCGATATCTACTGCATCTTAAGGGATGCGGGAAAGGAGAGCAAAGGCGCGGAATATCTGCAGGCGGCAATCGATTCCCAGGACAAGCGGATGACGGACTACGACAAAGGAAGATTCTATTTCTACCTGGGGGATTTCAGCAATGCCAGGGATTATCTCGAGAAGGCCAAGGGAAGCGGCAGCAGCGGCGAGGAACTGATTCTTCTTTTAGGACAGTGCTATGAGAATTTAAATGACCGGACCTATGCGCTTACGGTTTATCAAAGCTATTTGGCAACCAGCCAGAGTAAGGCGGTCTATAACCAGATGGGAATGTGCTATGCGGCGGCAGGAGATTACGAATCTGCCCTGACAGCCTTCCAGACGGGGCTTTCCTTATCGGATGTTTCCTTTACCAGGGAGCTTCGCTTTAATGAGATTATCACCTATGAAAAACTCGGCGATGCCGTAAAAGCCAAGGAACTGTGCGAATCCTATGTGGCGGATTACCCGTCCGATGAGGCCGGAGCCAGGGAATACCGGTTTTTGAAAACCAGATAGGATAAAATACACACTATATATTGTGAAAAAGATAACTCTTTCCTGCTATATGCCACCATATTTGGTGGTCAAGGCGGGGAAGAGTTTTTCATTATGGAAACCAAATCAGGTCTGAAAAACGTGTTGATTTCGGGAATTCCGGGGTTTGTTAAGGGAAGATCTAGTAGATTTTATGTAAACTGATTTTGCACAAAAACCACAACATATTGTATAATAACAAGAAAAAATTACTGCTATATTGTGTTTTTGGTGTTGACAAGAAAAAATGGGAATGCTACAATAACTTCAATCGCCGCAAAAGTGCGGAATATTAATTTGGAGGGGAAACAATGTTTGGCGTAGTAAAACGTGACGGAACAGTTACAGATTTTAATTTAACCAAGATCAGTGATGCAATCATGAAGGCGTTCAATGCCACCGACGTGCAGTACAACAATGATATTGTTGATTTACTGTCTCTTCGTGTAACCGCTGATTTCCAGAGCAAAGTAAAAGATGGCAATGTACATGTGGAGGATATTCAGGACTCCGTTGAGAAGATTCTTGAGCAGTCCGGATATACCGATGCCGCAAAAGCTTTTATTTTATACAGAAGACAGAGAGAGAAACTCCGTGAAATGAAGTCCACCATCCTTGACTACAAGGACGTGGTAAACAGCTATGTAAAGGTAGAAGACTGGCGTGTAAAGGAGAATTCCACCGTAACCTACTCCGTCGGCGGTCTGATTCTTTCCAACTCCGGTGCCGTAACCGCAAATTACTGGCTTTCCGAAATCTATGACGATGAAATCGCGGAAGCACACAGAAATGCGGACATTCACATTCACGATCTTTCCATGCTGACCGGATACTGCGCAGGCTGGTCCTTAAAGCAGTTAATCAAGGAAGGTCTGGGCGGAATTACAGGTAAAATCACCTCCGCACCGGCAGCTCACTTATCCGTTCTGTGCAACCAGATGGTTAACTTCCTCGGTATCATGCAGAACGAATGGGCAGGTGCTCAGGCATTCTCTTCCTTCGATACCTATCTTGCTCCGTTCGTTAAGGTGGACAATTTATCCTATGACGAGGTAAAGAAGGCAATCGAGTCCTTTATCTACGGTGTAAATACTCCTTCCAGATGGGGTACACAGGCTCCTTTCACCAACATTACCCTGGACTGGACCGTGCCCGATGACCTTGCGGAACTTCCCGCACTGGTAGGCGGCAAGGAAATGGATTTCAAATACAAGGATTGCAAGCATGAGATGGATATGATCAACAAGGCATTCCTTGAGACCATGATCGACGGAGATGCAAACGGAAGAGGATTTCAGTATCCCATCCCGACTTACTCCATCACGAGAGACTTTGACTGGTCCGAAACCGAGAACAACAAGCTTCTCTTTGACATGACCGCGAAGTACGGAACTCCTTACTTCTCAAATTATATTAACTCCGACATGCAGCCTTCCGATGTTCGTTCCATGTGCTGCCGTCTGCGTCTGGATCTTCGTGAACTTCGCAAGAAAACCGGCGGATTCTTCGGCTCCGGCGAGAGCACCGGTTCCGTAGGCGTAGTTACCATCAATATGCCGAGAATCGCTTATCTTTCCGCAAACGAAGGTGAGTTCTTCAAACGTCTTGACCGTATGATGGACATCTCCGCAAGAAGCTTAAAGATTAAGAGAGGCGTTATTTCCAAACTTCTTGAAGAAGGACTTTATCCTTACACCAAGAGATATCTGGGAAGCTTTGACAATCATTTCTCCACCATCGGACTTGTCGGCATGAACGAAGCAGGCCTTAACGCAAACTGGTTAAGAGCCGATATGTCGGATCCGAAGACACAGGAGTTTACCAAGAAAGTATTGAATCACATGAGAGACCGTCTCTCCGATTATCAGGAGCAGTACGGAGATCTTTACAACTTAGAGGCAACTCCCGCAGAGAGTACCGCTTATCGTTTTGCAAAGCATGACCGCAAGAGATGGCCGAGCATCAAGACCGCAGGAAAGCCCGGAGATACTCCTTACTACACCAACTCCTCCCACCTGCCTGTTGACTATACCACCGATGTATACGATGCACTGGACATTCAGGATGAGTTACAGACGCTGTATACTTCCGGAACCGTATTCCATGCATTCCTTGGTGAGAAACTTCCCGACTGGAAAGCAGCGGAGAAACTGGTTCGTTCCATCGCAGAGAACTACAAGCTTCCGTACTATACCATGTCTCCGACCTACTCCATCTGCAGGGAGCACGGATATCTTGCCGGAGAGCAGTATTCCTGCCCGACCTGCGGCGCAAAGACCGAGGTTTACAGCCGTATCACCGGATATTACAGACCGGTTCAGAACTGGAACGACGGTAAGTTACAGGAATTCAAGAACCGTACCGAATATGATATGGATCGTTCCGCAGCACATAAAATCAAGTCTCCCGTAAAGACCGTGGTAACCGTTACCGGAGAAGGGGAGAATATGGATGTGAAAGTACAGGAACCCGCTTCCGGAAAACTCCTTTTTGTAACTCCGACCTGCCCGAACTGCAAACTGGCAAAAGAGTATCTGAAGGATGAAGATTTTACGGTGGTTGATGCAACCGAGAACGTGGATCTTGCAAAGAAATACGGTATTATGACCGCACCCACTCTGGTAATTGTGGACGGAGAGAAGACAGAGAAATTTGTCAATGCATCAAACATTAAGAAATATGTGGATGACAAAATGACGGTGAATGCGTAATCAGAGGAGGATTCGTATAAACCGGTAGCAATCCGCAAGGATGAAGGGGCGTCCCTCAGGGACGCCCTTTTTATGTAAAATAGACAAAAAAAAGAGGGCAAAATAGGCAATTCTAATCAAAAGGGAAAAGTCGTTGCCCTCATGCACCAAACAGTATAAAATATTACTGTATGTAAAAAAATAATGGGGGTAGTATGGGATGATCAATCGTCTGCTCAAAGAAATTCAGAAGAAAAACGCACCCATCGTGGTGGGTTTGGACCCTACCATGAAGTTTATTCCGGAGCATATTAAGCAGAAAGCTTTCTCGGTTTACGGAGAGACACTTCAGGGCGCGGGAGAGGCCATCTGGCAGTTTAACAAAGGAATCGTGGATGCCGTTTACGAACTGGTACCTGCGGTAAAACCCCAGATTGCCATGTATGAGCAATTCGGAATCGAAGGACTAATCGCTTACAAAAAGACCATAGATTACTGTAAGTCCAAAGGTCTGGTTGTAATCGGAGATATCAAAAGAGGAGATATCGGCTCCACCTCAACGGCTTACGCGATAGGCCATTTGGGAAAGGTTCAGATCGGAAGCGAAACATACGCTCCGTTTGATGAAGATTTTGCAACCGTCAATCCTTATCTCGGAACCGACGGAGTGAAGCCCTTCATTGATGTATGCAGGGAAGAGAAAAAGGGAATTTTTGTTCTGGTGAAAACATCCAATCCCAGTTCGGGAGAATTCCAGGACCGCCTCATCGCGGACGCGGACAACAGGCCTTTATACGAAATCGTCGGCAGACAGGTTGACGAATGGGGTAAGGACTGCATGGGCGAGAATTACAGTTATGTAGGTGCCGTTGTCGGTGCAACCTATCCGGAAATGGGAAAAGTTTTAAGAAGCCTGATGCCGAAGACACTGATTCTGGTGCCAGGCTACGGAGCACAGGGCGGTAAGGGTGCCGATCTGGTTCACTTCTTTAACGAAGACGGACTCGGAGCCATTGTCAATTCCTCCCGCGGAATTATCGCCGCATATCAGAACGACAAATACAAGGATACCTATTCTCCTGTGAATTACGCGGATGCCGCACGTGCCGCGGTAATCGATATGAAAGAAGATTTGGCAGCAGCACTCGGCAACAACTAATTCAAAAACGAATCGAGGTTCAATCATGAAAAGAATGATAAAAAAAGGAATTCTGTTCGTTGTATCCACAATCTGGGTTATGACAGCATGCTCCTGCCTGCGTACGCAGACCGACGTGACCATCAAACGAAGCGGCAAAGCGGTTGTTACCGCGGAAGTTCTTATGGATGATGAGTCCGTGAAGGAAAACTACGGTATGCCCACCAACTTCTATGATGCTGTGGAAGGCGATTTCCGTTTTTCCAGAGTAACAAGCTGGGACAAGCAGTATACTTCCGAACAGTACGACGGATTAAATTATATCGGGATTAAAATTTCCAAGGAAGCGGAGAAGAAAGAAGTCGGAGCGGCTCTTTCCGCTCTGTACGGCGATTATGCGAAGATTGATTATGATGATTCGAACTTCTTCGGAAACCGTAAAATCACAATCAAGGTTTATGGCAACGGCAACCGTCTTCAGGAAGAAGAACTTCAAAGCGCCCTGGCCGGCGGAGTACTGTCCACACTGACCGTTTCCGTTCCCGGCTCCATCAAGAGTACTACGGGAAATAAAATCTCCGACAACCGGATTCAGATGGATTTAACACCGATCCTTACCGGAGAAATCACCGATCTTTCCGCGGAGATTAAGTTCTTTGACTGGACCTTCTTTATTCCGATTGCGATTGCGGTAGTGGTTATTACCGCAGCGGCGATTGTGATTTTAGGCAAAGTAAACAAAGAGAAAAAATTAAACGCAGGTCTTACCTCCATTAAGCTTGACAAGAAGTCTGCAAAGGCCGCACGCAGCGGTATGGGCGGCTTCGGCGGAGGAATCGGCGAGGGACCGGATGATTTTGATCCCAAACCTAAGAAATCTTCCATGTTTGCAAAGAAGACCCCGAAATATACGCCCACGGAAACTTCAGCCGCACCGGCAGCAGCACCTGCACCGGCACCCGCACCTTCCGTGGCGGCAAAGAGCACACCCGCTCCGATGGGAAGACCCGCACCCGCGAAAACTCCCACGGCACCGGCGCCTGCAGCTCCCATGGGAGCACCTGCAGAGCCCGTGGCAAGTCCTTCTCCCAGAATGATGAGAAGAAGACCGTCACCTTCCACCTTTACGGCAGAACCTGCACCCGCACCCGTACAGAGTGCTCCCGCAGAATCCGAATACACACAGCCCGTGGCAGAAACAGCAGCACCTGCGGCAGAAGAGAAACCTTCCTATACTGCAGGCAGTGCGAAAGCATCTTACGGAGCAGCCAAACCGGAATTCACTTATCAGGCCGGTACCGCAAGATCGACTGCACCGGTGGAACCCGAACTTGTTGATTACTCCGTACATGAAACCGGTGGAGATTCCTTCTATGTTCCCAAGTCGGAATATACGACAAACGGCCTCGAGGATCAGACTTCCGAGACCATGGATTACGGCAGCAACCTCTTAAAGAGAGAGGCGAAGGAAATCAATACTTCTTCCTCCGCAAGTGCAAGAATTTCTTCCGGCGGATCCGCTTCTTCCGGAGGCTATGTGGCAGGCGGTGCGAAGTTCAACAAGGCAGAAGGCAGCGTAAAATCCCTCGGAAGCGGGACTACCGCATTTTCGCCGAGAAGTACGGCTCCGAATTTCCAGTACTTTGTACCCGGTTATCATGAAGAACATAAACCGGCCGAAAACGCACAGGAGCTCGAAAAGGGCAGTACCGTATTTGCTCCGAGAAGCACGGCTCCGAATATGGATTATTTTATGCCCGGTCATCATGAGGAACATGAAAAGGCAAACAATGTTCAGGAACTCGAGAAGGGCAGCACCGTATTTTCGCCGAGAAGTACGGCTCCGAATATCGGCTACGGTACTTATGATTATGTAAAAGAAGAAGATGAGAAGGAAATCATCGATCCGTTCCATGTGGAGGAAGAGAAGAAACCGACTCCGACAAGTACCCTCTTTACCCCGAGAAGCACGGCACCCAATCTTTCTTACGGCAAGAAGGATGATTTTGTGGAAGAGACTTATGCTCCCGCTAAGGATCCGTTCTTTGAAAAGGATGCCGATGTATCCTTATCCGATTACGAAGGAACCAATCCCCAGCCTTATGAAGAGAATGCGTACGGCGCAGGATATGATGATTCCTATTACGACGGATATGAGAACAACGGTTATGATAACGGCAGCTATGATAACGGAAGCTATGACGACGGCGGTTATGATAACGGCAGCTATGACAACTCCTACGATACCGGATATGAATCAAACGACGGATACTACGAACAGTCCGAAGAATATTATGAAGAGCCGCAGTCTCAGGGCGCTTCCATCTACAATACGAACGGTTACGAGGATACCGGTTATCAGTCCGCAAATGTCGGACGCAGCGAGAAATCCGCAGCCATTAAAGAAGCATACGGCGGAAGCAAGTTAGGAACCGGAGCATATGTCGGAGGTGCCGCTACGGGCGCAACCATCGGCAGAAGCGTAAACAATGTAGGCGGTTATGTCGATCCCGAAATGGTAAATACGAGCTCCTACGGTTCCGATCCCTTCTCCGGATCACCTCTTCCGAAACTCGGCGAGGCCGGTGCGGGCGGCGGCGGAATGTTCTCCTTTGACGCAACCGGTACTTTCGGAGGTTCCTCAACTTCGCAGGGCGGTTTCGGTTCTTCCCAGAGCAGCTTCGGCTCCTCACAGGGAGGTTTCGGTTCTGCATCTTCGGGAGGATTCGGATCCGGAAGCAGCTATTCGTCTTCCACCTACGGAAAGAAGTTTTCTTCCGGCGGAACCGGCAAGTTTGATTTCAGTGCGGCATCCGGAAACCGGAAATGTCCGTTCTGCAAAGAGCCGATCCGTGATGACGACACGTTCTGCGTAGCCTGCGGAGCAGAGCTTTCCAGACCGTACGGGTCCTTCTAAAAAGAACCTTTGCGCAGATAAGAGGGTCGATTGAATGAGCCAGTTTACGAAAAAGGCAATCATTGACAGCTTCATAGAGTTATCCCAGACGGTTCCCATTGATAAAATCACCGTAACGATGATTTCCAGGCAGTGCGGAATTAACCGGAACACGTTTTATTATTATTATCAGGACGTGTATTCCCTTCTGGAGGAGATTATTTATTCAAAGTCCGAGAAACTCTTCCCGGCCTCTTTACAGTTCGGGGAAAGTGACTGGATCAGCAATCTTCGTTTCATGGGACAGTATGCCAAGAAAAATGAGTCTTTTATCAAGAACATGTATCAGTCCATGGGAAGGGACGCTTTCGGAGATTATATGGTGGATCTGGCGATTCATCCGATCCGTAATTATATCGATCATTATGCGGAGAACTTATACCGTGAAAAGGGGCTGACGTTAAAGAAAGAAGACCGTGACAATGCGGCGTATCTGTTTGCAAAAATGTTTTCCGAAACCACGGTAGACTGGATTCGCGGAAAACGCGGTGCGGATCCAGTGGAAACCATGGAAGAGGCCATCGTCATGATGGACGGTGTGACGGAGAGAATCCTCGTAAACATGGCAAAAAAGAATAAAAAATAGAAATTTCGCAGTTTGTTAATAGAAAGTTAATAAAAGTTTACATAATGTTTAGGCACTCTGACATAGAGTGCCTAATTTTTATGCATTTTACTCCAGCCTGTACATTGAGGAAAGAATCGGAATTTGGCACAATGACTATGGTGAATTAGAGGTGAAAATATGCGTATTTTACTGATAAACGGAAGTATGAGGGGAGAGTATTCCTCCTCTCTGAAAATAGCAAGGGCATTTGTGCAGGGTATGGTCAAGGAAGCCGGAGAGGATACGGTCGTCACCGAGGTTGCCTTAAAGGATAAAAATATCGATCACTGTCACGGCTGCTTCTGCTGCTGGAAACAGTCCAAAGGCAAATGTGTCATTCATGACGACATGGATGAAATCAGAGCCCTGATCATGGAAAGCGACGTCATTATCGAAAGCTTCCCGCTTTATTTCTTCGGACTGCCTTCGAAACTGAAAGCATTCATGGACCGCATGATCTGCTTTGTTTCCGAATACCGCGCGGTAAACGGAGATGAATCCACGGGACGTTTCCTTCATGAAATGCGATTTCCGGAACTGATGCAGAAGAAACTGGTTTTAATCTCCGCATGCGGATACGAAGAAACCGTGGACTGTTACGATTCCGTGCGGCTGCAGTTTGACCGCATCTGCGGACCGAAGGGATATACCTTAATTACCGCAGCCCAGGGCGGCATGCTTGCGGAAAAAACATTTGAAAACAAGGTAGCACGCTATCTTACCAAATTCTCCGATGCGGGAGAGGAATTCGTAAGAACCGGTGAGGTCAGCGAAGAAACCATGAAGAAACTGGAAATTCCGATGCTCGGTCACAACACGTTTGCCAGGGCCATCAACTTAAACTGGGACGAGCCCGGCGTCGGCCCCTACGGAAAACTGATTCCGTAACAGGAGAATCGGATGGAAGTCGTTATTCATGTCATTGTGAAAATTATATATATCATCGCCATTCCGGTACTCCGTATCATTTATCCGACGAAAGTCGTCTGGGAGAATAAGGCCGCATCGCAGGCAGTAATGAAAAAATCCTGCCTGGTTTATTCCAACCATACCGGATACTCCGACGGTCTTTTCATGACAAGTCTGCTGACACGTTACAACGTTTATATTTTTGTCGGCAGGGACTGGTACGAAAAAAAGAAGTTAAACTGGCTTTTCAGAAATCTCCGCTACATTCCGATTGACCGTCAGCAGATGGACACCTCCTGGATTTACAAAGGTGTGGAGACACTGGAAAAGGGCAGAAGCATTTACTTCTTCCCCGAAGGACATACGAGCAAGGACGGAAACATGCTCGACTTTAAACCCGGATTTTTAATGCTCGCAAAGCAGTCCGGTGTACCGCTTATTCCGATCTGCATCGACAATAAAATGAAACCGTTTCATTTTACAAGAATCATCATCGGTGAACCGCAGTATCCGAACTTAAAGGAAGAGGGCAGACCTTCCGCGGTCTTAAAGAAATACGCGGCGGAATGCAAAACAAGCGTGCTTCTTTTAAAGAAAAAATACGGAAATCCCAAATTCGCCACCGCGGAATCAAAGGCGGCGGAAGCGAAAGTTGCAGAATAAAAGCGGCGGAATCAATTTAGATTTTCCCCGGCAGATTCGCAAGGAAATGCCGGATGAAAATAAAACAGGTAACTGGTAAACAATTTACAAAGAAAAGGATGGTACCAAAATGAACGAAAAAGAACTTCAGGTTGCTGAGAAAATCAAAGGAATGCTCGTAGAAAACTTACGTATTCCCGCAGAAGAACTCGATTATGAAATCGCTCTCTTCGGTGACGGAATCGGACTTGACTCCGTAGATTCCCTTGAAATCATCTCCTGCATCGACAGCGAGTTCGGTGTTGCCATGACCGGTGTTGCAAAGGAACATTTCTACAACATCACCAGCTTAACGAAGTACGTTATTGAGCACATGGAATAATTTCGGGCAATGCGCAGACGTGACAACAGATAAACGGTGCGGGTTTTCCCAAAGCCGGTTAGATGTTACCACGTCTGCATTCTGCGACGGCAGTCCGTGAAGGAAACGCGGGGCGTTTCGGACGGAACACATTGCGGGTAAAAAAGAAAACTTAAGGAGTAAACATACAAATGGAAAGAAAACTGGACGCCAGATGCGTAGTTACCGGCCTCGGCATGGTAAACGCCATCGGAGCAAATGTAGATGAATGCTGGGCAAATGCCCTTGCAGGCAAGAGCGGAATCGATCATGTAAAAAGCGTCAGCGCGGAAAACTGCTATGCGAACCTGGGAGCGGAAATTGATTTTGCAATCCCCGAGAATAAGGAAGTTGACCGTGTATCCGTACTTTGCTTAATGGCTTCCGAGGAAGCGTATAAGGATTCCAAACTGGAAGGAAACGTAGAAGATGCCACAAGATTCGGCGTCATCATGGGAAGCTGCGTCGGCGGTGTTGTAAGTATTGAAGAATATATTAAAAACGGCGAGAAAACGGAAGACATCAAAAAGATGACGATTTCTCCCATTGCCAACAACGTGGCTACGAAGTTCGGCGCAAAGGGTGTCATCACCAACGTCGGCAATGCATGTGCGGCAGGTGCGATTTCCGTGGCTTATGCCTGTGAACTGATTCGTGCGGGTGTGGCCGATGTATTCATCGTCGGCGGTGCCGATGCTTTCGCATCCGTACCTTTCTCCGGATTCCATGCACTGCATGCCCTGTCCGAGAATCCCTGTTCTCCTTTTAACCACTCCAACGGTATTACGTTAGGAGAGGGCGCGGGAGCCATGATTGTGGAATCCTATGAACATGCAAACAAACGTGGAGCAAAGATTTACTGCGACGTTCTCGCAGCGGGAATCAGCTCGGACGCTTATCATATTACGGCACCCCGTCCCGACGGAATCGGCCAGATGTATGCCATCAACCGCGCCATTGACATGTCCGGCTTAAAGAAGTCCGACATCGGCTATGTAAACGCACACGGAACCGGTACCGCAAAGAACGACGAGGCGGAATTTTTATCCCTGCATACCGTTTTTGACGAGGAAAATCCGGATCTGTCCGTAAGCTCCGTAAAGGCCATGGTAGGACACTGCCTGGGCGCTGCAGGTGCCATCGAGGCGGTTTATTCCATCAAGGCTTTAACCGAAGGTAAAATTCCTCCCACCATCGGATACTCCGCAGAGGATCTCGATGTTTTGAAGGAAAAGGCAGGAAACATTGATTTTATGCCGAATACCGCAAGAGTCAAAGAGTTAAAGGCGGTTATGTCCAATAACTTTGCATTCGGCGGAAGCAACGCCAGCGTGATTTTTGCAAAAGACGCAGGCGAAATTAAGGAAACCGAAACCGATGCAAACGTATACATCACCGGACTCGGTATCGTATCTCCTTTAGGAAACGGCGTAGAGAATTATGTAAACCAGATTGCCGCAGGAGCCAAAGTGGAAGGCAATTCCGCAAAGGCTGAGGTTGGCAAAGAAGATTTTGATAAATTCGATATCAAGATGGCATTCTTCCGTAAGCTTGATAAATTCAGCTTAATTCAGGTGGTATCCGGTCTCGAAGCGTTAAAGGAAGCAGGCATCGTTCCCGAGGAAGGAAAGGAAGAGGATTACGGTATGATTATCGGTACCGGCGACGGCCCGTTAACCACTGTATATGAATTCGAAGATCACATCGCAAAAGAGGGAAATGAGAACGGATCCGCGTTCAACTTCCCGAACACCGTATACAATGCAGCCGGCGGATATTTATCCATCAAAACCGGTCTTCGCGGTTACAACGTAACCGTAACGAACGGCAGCCAGTCCGGTCTTCAGAGCGTGGGCTATGCATTCCATGAAATCAAGCAGAACCGCGCACAGGGCATGCTGGCAACCGGTACTGACGAAAACAGCGCCGTTATGGAAAAACTGTACGGACAGCTTGGTCTTATGGCTGCGTCCGATGCAAAACTTTACGGTGAAACCGGTATGACTTTATCGG
>ODAJ012144408.1_pt1 | contig 35944 bp, 27 predicted proteins | sample 1539241 | NCBI WGS metagenome assembly ODAJ01 (sample SAMN02144231, study PRJEB22623) | gut metagenome | biome: sheep rumen | host: Ovis aries | place: New Zealand
GCAGAAGGCCAAGGACGCAGCCATGGGCTCGCAGCTATCGCCAGAAGAGCTTGCTGCCTTCAAGCACGCCAAGGCCGATGCCATCGTTGCTCCCGTGAAGGGACAGGTGTTCTGGGAGTTCGGCGGCGACGGAGAGGCTGTGGCTACGGTAGAGCCCTACATCGGAAAAGAATACTCCGAGGGCGATGCTTTCTGCTACATACAAGCTCCCTGGGGCGAGTTTGTGACGATACCTGCCGCTCTCGGCGGAAAGCTTGTTGAGGTGGCAGCCCGCCAAGGCTCGAAAGTTAACAAGGGCGACGTGCTCGCCTACATCGAAAGAGCACAGTAGGAGGACCACGCTTGAACTGGCAACAGATTATCGACAAATACTATGGAGAAGGCTCTGACAAGCTCAAGAGCCTTCTTCTACTGCATAGCCAATCTGTAGCGCGGAAGGCGTTGCAGATTGGTTTTTCGCATCCAGAGCTGTCGCTCGACATGAAGTTCATCGAGGAAGCGGCCATGCTCCACGACATTGGCATCATCAGATGCAACGCGCCCGGCATCTACTGCCACGGCACAGAGCCTTACATCTGTCACGGAAGGATAGGTGCAGAGATGCTGCGTGCCGAGGGACTGCCGCGCCATGCACGCGTATGCGAGCGCCACACGGGTGTGGGACTCACGCGCAACGACATCGTCAGCCAGCAGCTGCCACTGCCGCAGCAGGACTTTCTGCCCGAGACGATGGAGGAGAAACTGGTCTGCTATGCCGACAAGTTCTTCTCGAAGACCCGTCCCGACGAGGAGAAGACCCTCGAACAGGCTGTGCGAAGCCTCAGCAAGTTCGGCGACGAGGGTGTGAGCCGCTTCATGGAGTGGCACGAGATGTTCAAGACCGAAGACTGATGCACGCTGGCCGGCGACGGCAGCTGCCTATATATAATATAAGGTGTGGGCGACTGATGTGCTGCAAGGCACGGTCCATAGTGACAAACTAGTACTTATACAAACCGAATGAGACAGAAGACGGTCATATTCCTGCTTTTTGCAGCTGTGGTTTTCATGGTTGCAGGCAATGCTGTGCGGCAACAAATGAGCAGCCGGCTAAGGAACATGACTGCACTGAGTGCCGACAGTGTGGCTGCCGACACAGCCGTGGTCGACACCGCAGAGGCCAAGCAGCAGCCGGCAACAGCCGACACGCTGAGCCTCGACTCGCTGCGAAGGGCCATCATGGAGCACAACCGCATCGTTGACGACTCCATACGGCGCGACAGCATACAGCGTTCGAAGGCCAACGGAATAGAAGCTCCGGTGGTGTTCTCTGCCGAAGACTCGCTCATCTACGACGGAAAGAGCAAGACGGCCTTCCTCTTCGGCAAGTCGAAGGTGGACTATCAGAACATGAAACTGGCCAGCGACAAGGTAGCCATGAGCCTCGACAGCAGCCTCGTGAGGGCATCGGGCTCACCAGACACCACTGCCGAGAACGGACTCAAGGGCACGCCGGTGTTCTCGATGGGCAAAGACAAGTACGAAAGCGACACCATTGCCTTCAACTTCAAGACAAAGAAAGGTCTTATCAACAACGTATATACCGAACAGGAGGACGGTTTCCTGCGCGGCGAGAAAGCCAAGCGCAACGACCAAGGCACCGTCTACATACAGCACGGGCGCTACACCACCTGCGATCTGGAGCATCCCGACTTCTACATAGCCCTGTCGCGCGCCAAGGTGCGCCCCGGCAAGGACGTGGTGTTCGGTCCGGCATATCTGGTAGTGGCCGACGTGCCCGTGCCGCTGGCCATTCCATACGGCTTCTTCCCCTTCTCGAAGCACTACAGCAGCGGTTTCATCATGCCCACCTACGGCGACGAGAGCCAGCGAGGCTTCTATCTGCGCGACGGAGGCTACTACTTCGCCATCAGCGACAAGTGGGACCTGAAGCTCCTGGGCGAAATCTACACCAAAGGCTCGTGGGGAGTGTCGGCAGCATCAAACTACAAGAAGCGCTACAAATACTCTGGAAACTTCCTCTTCAGCTTCCAGAAAACCATTACCGGCGACAAGGGGATGCGCGACTATCTCGTTACCAACAGTTTCAAGCTGCAATGGCGACACACGCAGGACAGCAAGGCAAACCCCTACAGCAGGCTCTCGGCAAGCGTGAACTATGCTTCGACGAGCTACGAGGTCAACAACCTCACGTCGATGTATAACCCGCAGGCTCTCACACAGAGTATCCGTACATCATCGGTGAACTACAGCACGGGCTTCAGCAGCATCGGAATGACCATCAATGCCTCGGTAGGCATCACGCAGAATATGCGCGACAGCTCCGTCAACGTTACCCTACCCGACCTCAACATCAACGTCAGCCCCTTCTATCCGTTCAAGCGCAGGAAGCAGGCAGGCAAGGAACGATGGTACGAGAAAATATCGCTGGCATACACCGGACAAATCTCGAACTCGATAAGGACGAAAGAGAACAAGCTGTTCAAATCGAACCTGATAAAGGACTGGAACAACGGCATGGAGCACAAGATACCTATCAAGGGCAACTTCACGCTGTTCAAGTATATCAATGTCAACCCGCAGGTGAACTTCACCGACCGTATGTACTCTACGAAAGTGGAACGCTCGTGGGACTCTGACCTCGGGGCAGAGCGGCTCGACACGCTTCACGGCTTCTACAACGTCTACAACTGGGATGCCAATCTCTCCGTATCGACCAAGCTCTACGGTTTCTGGACACCGCCGAAAAAAATCTTCGGCGACAAGATTATTGCCGTGCGCCACGTGCTCACACCCAGTGCAACCTTCAGCTACGCCCCCGATTTCGGCGCGTCGCGCTACGGATACTGGAAGTCGTACATGAAAACTGATGCCGACGGCAACGTGTCGCTCGTGGACTACTCGCCCTATTCGGGCCAGCTCTTCGGCGTTCCGCAACCCGGAAGCAAAGGAACGGTGAGCTTCTCGATAAACAACAACTTCGAGATGAAGGTCAGGAGCGACAAGGACACCACCGGAGTGAAGAAGATAAGCATCATCGACAACCTCGGACTGAGTATGTCCTACAACATGGCAGCTAAGGAACGCCCCTGGAGCGACTTAGGAATCGACATACGACTGAAGTGGTGGAAGAACTACACATTCAACATGCACGCCGTCTTTGCCACATACGCCTATGACCTCGACGAGAACGGCAGGCCCTATCTGAGCACCCACACAGAATGGGGCCGCGGACGTTTCGGACGTTTCCAGGGCTTCAACCAGAACTTCTCGGTGACTATCAACCCCGAGAAACTGAAGAAATGGTTTGGCCGCAAGCAAGACAAGGACGACACTGACAACAGCGACAACGAGCGCGAAGGACGCGACACGGACATTGAGTCGAACATAGACAGCGACCTGGAGCGTGCCAAGAACGGTGCGAAGAAGAAGAAAGGCTCGTCGGGTATGGCCGAAACAGACAGCGACGGATACATGGCGTTCAACATGCCGTGGTCGATAACACTGGGCTACGGTATCTCGATGCGCGAGAACACAGCCGGAGAGTTCAACAAGAAGCGTATGCGCTATCCGTACAAGTTCACCCAGACACTCAACATCGCAGGCAACATACGCATCAGCGACGGCTGGAACATAAACTTCACGTCTGGCTACGACTTCGAGAACCATTCGCTCTCGATGACCACCGCCTCGCTTTCGCGCGACCTCCACTGCTTCAATATGTCGGCATCGGTGGTGCTGGCTCCCTACAAGAGCTACAACTTCACCTTCCGTTGCAACGCCGCAACGCTGACCGATGCTCTGAAATACGACAAGCGCAGCAGCATGAGCAATGCCGTGAGGTGGTATTAGGCTTCTCTCCCACCCCTTCGGGCAGCTGCGTCATGGTATCGACGACAGCGACTCTTCCTCACCAACAATCCACACTATATCGCCAACAGCAAACCTGTGGTTGGGATTGACGATGGCCAGATTGTCCTGGCCGGCCTCAAGACCAACCACCATGCAGCCGTATCGGTCGCGTATGCCGCTCTCGTTGAGAGTCTTGCCCACGAAAGGACTGCCTGCTGCAATCACCTTCTGCCTGAGCTTCATCTCACGTTTCTCCACATCCGGGTCCTCACCGACAAGCTCCATCTTCAGCGCCTGACCGAAAGCGGCCAGCTGGCGGTCGTTGCCAATCACCTGAAGGCGGTCGCCGGGGAAGACGATGTCGTCGCCGCCGGGTATGTTAATGCGCCGATGTCCGCGCAGGATGCTGCTCACGTGGACTGCAAAACGGCTGGCTGTGCGCAGGTCACTGAGCCTCTGACCGGCCCACGACGAGTCTTCGGGCACGTCGAACTCGGCTATATGGATATGCCGGTCGAGCAGATGGCCCTCATATAACGGGCGACGACGGCCATGAACCTGTGCCTCGATGTCGCGCGAACGCAGGTTCTGCACGAACAGCCGTTCCAGTTGTATGCTGCGTTTCTTGAGCCAGCGCGAAGCCGTAATGGCCGAAACAGCCACGAGCGCAATGGTGATGAGCAGTGCCGGACCGAGGTTGGTGAGCCTGTTGACGACATAGAACACGAAGCCAACGGCCAGTGCGCAGCGCACCACGATGGTGAAGAACAGCGGCACGCGGTTGACGGCACGCTCGGCCCACAGATGGCGAAACTCGTCGCTGTGGTTCTTCTTCATTATTATGCTGCGCAGGAAAGGCGAGATAAGGGCTATGACCACCACTCCGCACACCGCCGACGGCAGCCAGCCTATGCCCGTGGGAGCCATCAGGCGCGTGAGCAAGGGCAAGAGAAACATAAACGAGAGGATGATGACAGCCACCGTGAGGGTGGAATAGATAACGGTGTTGGCCAGCATACTGGCAAGCAGGTCTTTCCAGAGAGTCTTGGCCGACTCGCTCACCTGTCCGTCGTTCGACGGGTCGTGGTAGAAGCGGTTGAGGCTTCTCACCAACGACTTGGGCATACGGCGTTCGAGCAGCTTGTAGGCTGGCTCGGCAAGGCGTATCATGTAAGGTGTGAGGAAGGTGGTGACTACCGACACCGCCACCACAACGGGATAGAGGAACTTGCTTATCACTCCGAGCGAGAGGCCCAATGAGGCTATGATGAACGCAAACTCGCCTATCTGTGCCATCGAGAAGCCGCAGCGCATGGCCTGCGAGAGGGGCTGTCCGCTGAGCAGATAGCCCAAAGAGCCAAACACCGACTGCCCGATGATGATGACAAGCGTTATCACCACGATGGGCAAAGCATAGTCGACAAGCACCTGCGGGTCGACAAGCATACCCACCGACACGAAGAACACGGCTCCAAAGAGGTTCTTCACCGGGTCGACGAGGCGCGCTATCTTGTCGGCCTCGATGGTTTCGGCAAGGATGCTGCCCATCACGAACGCACCGAAAGCAGCACTGAAGCCCACCTCGGCAGACAGAACAGCCATGAAGCAGCACAGCCCGAGCGACACGATAAGCAGCGTTTCGCCAGTGATGAAGCGGCGCACCGAACGCAGAAACAGGGGCACGGCAAAGATGCCGACCACAAACCACAGCACCAGGAAGAACACTATGCTCACCACGCTGCCCAGCAGCTGGCTGCCATTGATGGCATCGTCGCCGGCAACAGCCGAGAGAAGCACCATCATAACGATGGCAAGGATGTCCTCGAGAATGAGCACGCTCATAACCATCTGGGCGAAAGCCTGTTGTCGCAGGCCCATGTCGTCGAAGGCTTTGTAGATTATCGTGGTGCTCGACATGGCCAACATTCCGCCAAGAAAGAGGCTGTCCATCGTGGTCCAGCCGAACAGGCGACCCGTGACGATGCCCAGCACAACCATAGAGCTGATTATCGTGGTGGCTGCTATGGCTGGGCTGATGCCCATCTTCATTATTTTCTTGAACGAGAAGTCGAGTCCGAGCGAGAACAGCAGAAATATCACGCCGATGTCGGCCCACGTCTGTATGTCGGCGCGGTCGACGATGGACATGGTGTAGGGCATATGGGGCGACACGAGGAAGCCTGCCATGATGTAGCCCAGCACTAACGGCTGGCGCAGACGCTTGAAGATGATGGTGACTATGCCTGCCACGACGAGAGTCAGGGCAAGATCCTGAATGAGTGGATGCAGTTCGGACATTTAAAATAAGGTGTTAAGTCGTTGTTGAATGAATGTTGCTCAATGCTTCAAGGCATCATTGTGCAGCCAGCTCGCACAGCTTCACAATCACGTCGCGGGCCTTGAGCATGGTCTGTATGCTCACGAACTCGTAGGGGCCGTGGAAGTTCAGTCCTCCTGCAAAGAGGTTGGGACACGGCAGTCCGCGGAAGCTGAGCTGCGCCCCGTCGGTTCCGCCGCGTATGGGCTGCTCCTTCGGCACCACGCCGCAGGCCTCCATAGCCTGCCTCGCAAGGCTTACGACATGAGGGTGGCGGTCTATCTGCTGCTTCATGTTGTAGTATTGGTCGGTTATCTTGACCTTTGCCACCTGCCGTCCATAGCTCGCGTTGAGCCTTGCCACGCAGGCGCGGAGAAACTCTTTGCGCTTCTCGAAGCTCTCGCGGTCGTGGTCGCGGATGATGTATTGCAGGATGGCACTCTCCACGAAGCCTGCCATCGATGTGAGATGATAGAACCCCTGCCGGTCGGCTGTGGTCTCGGGAGTCTCGTCGGAAGGTATCATCGCATTGTACTCGCAGGCCAGACGCAAGGCATTTATCATCTTGCCCTTGGCTGCTCCGGGGTGAACGCTCAGACCAGCGATGCTCACAAGAGCCGAAGCAGCATTGAAATTCTCATACTCAAGCTCGCCCAGGTCGCCGCCATCGACGGTGTAGGCCCACTGGCAACCAAACCGCTCCACGTCGAAACCATCGGCACCGCGCCCTATCTCCTCGTCGGGAGTGAAGGCTATGCGCACCTTTCCGTGGGCAATCTCGGGATGGTCGCGCAGGTAGCACACGGCATCGACAATCTCGGCAATGCCCGCCTTGTCGTCGGCACCGAGCAGAGTGGTTCCGTCGGTGACTATAATGTCCTCGCCGCGGTGCGCCAGCAGCTCGGGAAAGGTCGTCGGCGAGAGCATCATACCTGGCCGCAGCTCGATGTCGCCGCCGTCGTAGCCGCTCACGATGCGCGCTTTGACGTTGCTGCCGCAGGCATCGGGGCTGGTGTCGCAGTGCGAAATGAAGCCTATCACGGGTGCTTCGTCGCAGCCGTTTGCTGGCAGCGTGGCATAGAGATAGCCGTCCGCGGTTAGCTCCACGTCGCTTAGTCCCTCGTTCAGAAGCTCGTCGCGCAGGTAGCGGGCGAAGATTAGCTGCCCAGGAGTGGACGGTGTTGTGGTGGAGGTTTCGTCGGACTGTGTGTCGAAACGGGTGTAACGGATAAATCGTTCGCTGAGTGTCATGGTCTGGCTGCTATGTCGCTGAATTTCTTTATGATGTGCAAATGTAGCTATTTTTTGCCATCCCACAAAATGATATGAGGCAGATTACCAAGTAATATGGGCCATATTACTCACCAATATGGGCCATATTACTCACCAATATGGGCCATATTACCTACCAATATGAGTCATATTACTTATCAATATGAGTCATATTACTTATCAATATGAGTCATATTACTTATCAATAGGTACACAAAAATCGGGAAAAAGTCTTTGTGATACGCTCACTTAACCGTACCTTTGCTTCGTAAAACCTACATAACGCAAGATGAAACCAAGCGACTCAATCGTTATCATACCAACATATAACGAGAAGGAGAACATCGAGAAGATTGTCAGGGCCGTGTTTGCCCTCGAAAAGAGCTTCCACATCCTCGTGATTGACGACGGCAGTCCCGACGGCACGGCAGCAATTGTCAGCCGACTGATGGACGGCGAGTTTGTCGGCAGGCTGTTCCTACTCGAACGTAGCGGCAAGCTCGGACTGGGCACAGCCTATATAACGGGGTTCAAATGGGCGCTGGAGCGCGACTACGACTACATCTTCGAGATGGATGCCGACTTCAGCCACGACCCTGCCGACCTGCCACGGCTCTACAGTGCCTGCCACGACGAGGGCTACGACGTGGCTATCGGCTCGCGCTACATATCGGGAGTGAACGTTGTGAACTGGCCTATCGGACGTGTGCTGATGAGCTATTTCGCCTCGAAATACGTGCGGTTAGTGACCGGTTTCAAGGTTCACGACACCACGGCAGGCTTCAAGTGCTATCGCCGCAGGGTGCTTCAGACCATTCCCCTCGACGAGATACGCTTCAAGGGCTACGGTTTCCAGATCGAGATGAAGTACACCGCCTACAAGATTGGGTTCAAGATAAAGGAAGTTCCGGTGATATTCGTCAACCGTCGCGAGGGCGAGAGCAAGATGAGCGGCGGCATCTTCGGCGAAGCTTTCTTCGGAGTGATGCGCCTCAGATGGGACGGATGGTTCCGCAAATATCCACCCCTGCCTGCCGAGGACGGCAAAAAAGATTAGGATTTGTGCCGCTTTTGCGCTTTTTTGCTTACCTTTGCATCCACAAAAATCAACAAAGGCTCCGTAGCTTAGCTGAATAGAGCGTCAGATTCCGGTTCTGAAGGTCTTGGGTTTGAATCCCAACGGAGTCACAGACAAGACAAGGAAATACAAAGAAAGCTTGCTTTCAAGCGTATTTCCTTGTCTTTGGATGTAAGACCTGCCCGTGGCAGGGATGGGATATGCAATCCCAAGGAGTCATTTCCGCTTTCTTGCCAAGTAGAATCCCAATGCTATCAGCAGCAGTATGAATACTAAGGACAAGATAAGTTTGAATATTTCTTCATGAAATAATTTCATGTATAGCCATCCATAGTTGAACGCAAAGAGCACAGCTCCACCAGCAAAGGCCATGACCAAAGCCTGTGCTGTGCCACTGGAGTTAGTCTTCCACGTTTGTTTACGAATGACCTTGCCTCCCACGGCCACAACAGGAACGAATCCGATGAAGAGTGAAACTAACAGGATGCGCATCTTCCGGCCATTCTCTTCGGCTCTTGCCTCATCTGCCTTATGCTTCATCTGCTCTACCTTCGCTCTCATTTCCCGGTACTTTCCGTCCTTGTCGTACATTCCGTACATCTCTTCGGGGGTTGACGATGCCATTACCTGCAAGGCCAACGCAGCCAAAACAGCTATTACAAACGTTTTCATTCTTTTTCTTTTTCAGCGATAAGACTTTTCACTTTGTCGAGCGTGTAGCCGTCGGTAACGGGCACTACATCTACGACCTCGTCGCCAACGTGATAAGCGCCCATACGGCTGGCGTCGCCCACGAGCAGGTACATTCCGCCCTTGAGCGTGAAGTAAGTGTTGATATAAGAGTAGGCGACTGGTATAGCCACCTCGCCGTTGAAGGTGCCGATAACTCCCGACAACCCGTTTTTCCTCACTTTTGCCAGCACGCCGTCAGTCGTTGCACTGCGGTCTATCAGCTCCACATAGTCATACTCACACGGGATAGGCATGGGATTCATGTTCTCATTAAAGCCTAAGTTCATTTCTACATTGTCGGGATTGTAAATGCCGTGCTGGAGTACGCCGCCATTGTTTCTCATAGTGACATCGAAGACAACCATTTTGCCTCCAATATCATTGACTATTGTCGATAACATCTTGACACTCTCAAACTTGGGCGCGCACAATATGGTGCCCCCACGCCCGCAGATGCCCCACTTGCCGTTGAAGTCACGGACAAGAATAAACTGGTCTATGCCGCTGGCCTCTACAAATTCTACCTTTGAGAACTGGCCCACTTCCTCGCCTTTGGCGTTGGCAAGCAGCCATCGCTCCTCGCCATTGGGCATGGTGGCTCCGAGAGCACGCGCATAATCGCTGCCGAAGGTCAGTTCCTTATCGTAGCGTTGTGCGATATACGCTCCCGGCGATACTGTGTGAGTATATGTGCCGTTGTTCTGGTGAGTTGACTGAGCCTTTCGCTCGGTCTCTTCTCGCTTTTTATTAGATTTATCTGTCCAAAAATCAAAGGAACTGAGCAAGTGATCCTCACAAACATGAAAATATATTATCGCTTTACGCCGTTCTTCGGGTGTTGTTGCGGCGATTGCTTTGGCCTTCGCTTCTCTGGCCTCCTTCTGCTGTATGGCAAAAGGACACCATCGCTCATGAACAACACAACCACAACAAGGACAAGTAAACCTATAACCATTCATGCCGGTTTTGTATATAATATCATATTTGGCAGGTGAAATGGTCAATCGGCTTTTGACTTCGGGAAGTGGCTTGTAATCACGTAGATGTGTGGAGTTTGAACTCGAAGATGTACTGCTACTTGAAGACGACTCATCATCGTTTGATGGTTTAGAGTAATATGGACAGTTACTCTTGTGGGAAGAAGCTGTTCTCAGGTTCACATCGCAATAGGCGCAATGCGGGTCGCTGACGGGAAACTGTGCATGGGTCGCCATTGCTGCCAATGACAGCAATGCAATTAAGTTAAATCGTTTCATAACGGTAATTTTTAGTATTGGAAAAACATGGCTCCCGGAGCATCGGGATTAAGTATGCGCTTAATGACGAGCTCCCCGCTATGCATGGGATAGGCCAACTTGGGCGTGCAGCCCACGGCGAGGATAAGGGTCTTGAGGTTGTCGCTCTCTATGTGGACATACTTCAGGTTCCAGTTCTTGGAGAGATCGACCGTGTCCAGTTTGCTTTCGCCCAACCAAAGCTTCTCCAGATTGGGGAACTTAGCAAGGTCTTCGTAGGTGCTGACCTCGAACATATCGGTGCGGTACTGCGTGAGGACCAGCGACTTGAGCGAATCGGCCTCTGCTTTCGATATGTGTCCGTCGTTGTCCGTATCGCCCTTGAGGAGTGCCCGCCGCTCCACGCTCTTGTCTGCAAAGGTAAGCGACTGCGCTACGGCATTGGACGTTATGAAAAAACAGGCAAACATAATGAGCAGCGCAGCCAATTCCATCCATCTCTTCTGATTTGGTATGGTCACAGTTGCCACTCCACGCATGATGCGGGGCTGCTCTACCCGCTTGTCGAAGCTCAATGATTTCATACTCACACTTTCTTTTATTATATAATATGCCACATCCACAGTACATTTAACTCATTTGCAAATATATATATTGGTTTTCAACTATGCAAACAATATATTAAAATATTTTACAAACTACGTTTAGATGTCTTTAATAGAAACATCTTTATTGGTATGAATGGTCTGAAAGATGATTATCAGGCAGATTAGCATCACGAATTTAAGCCGTAATTGGCAAATACTTAGGCTAATTTTTTGCTGTATCAATTATAATTCCCACCTTTGTACTCTACAAAATAAGTATGTATTCCCGAAATAAAACGCCGACAATTAAGCTACGGAATGAACGTTTCAATGCCATGCTTTAGCATAGCAGCTTAACTATTGTGGCCTTTCGAGTACCAGAGAGGCCACCACAACGGCAGCAACAATCAAGCACAAACATAAATATAGTAATAAGTATATGGAAATTTCAAAACTCGGAGAGTTCGGACTGATCGACCGACTGGCAAGCGGCATAACGACGAAGAACAGCAGCACCGTGACCGGCATAGGCGACGACTGCGCCGTAATGGAGTATGGCGACAAGCAGACACTCGTCACCACCGACATGCTTATGGAGGGTATACACTTCGACCTCACATATATAAGTATGCGACAGCTGGGCTACAAGTCGGCAATGGTGAACATCAGCGACGTGTTTGCCATGAACGGCACTCCCCGGCAGATGCTGGTGAGCCTGGCACTGAGCAAGCGCTTCACCGTGGAAGACGTGGAACAGTTCTATGCCGGACTGAAGGAAGCCTGTGCAAAATGGAACGTAGATATTGTAGGAGGCGACACCACATCGTCTATAACGGGCATGGCAATCAGCATTACCTGCATGGGCGAGGCCGCGAAAGACGACGTGGTAAGGCGCAGCGGTGCCAGGGAGACCGACCTGATATGCGTTAGTGGGAACCTCGGAGCTGCATACATGGGTCTGCAGATACTGGAACGCGAGAAGAGCGTCTACTATCAGCAGCTGCGCGAGGTGCAGACCAAGCTCGACAAAGCCGTCAAACAGGGCGACAAAGGACAGGAAGCAGCAGCCCGACGACAGCTCGACGGCATGAGCGACTACCAGCCCGACTTCGCCGGAAAGGAGTATCTGCTCGACCGACAGCTCATGCCTGAGGCACGCGGCGACATCATCGATAAGCTGAAACAAGCCGGCATACACCCCACTTCGATGATGGACATCAGCGACGGACTGAGCAGTGAGCTGCTGCACATCTGCAAACAGAGCCACGCGGGCTGCCGCATCTACGAGAAAAACATCCCCATAGACTACCAGACAGCCGTCACGTGCGAGGAGTTCAACATGAACCTCACCACGGCAGCCATGAACGGAGGCGAAGACTACGAGCTGCTCTTCACCGTGCCGATAGGCGACCATGCCAAGATTGAAGCCCTTGACGACGTGAGAATGATAGGCCACATAACCCGGGAGGAGCTGGGATGCCGCCTCATTTCGCGCGACGGCAATGAGTTCGACATACTGGCTCAGGGATGGAATCCACTGAAATAATCTACGCGGAGCCGCCGACAATCGTCGCGCTGGCTCCGCGAACAGTAAGAAAATAAGGCAAAAAGAAAGCAAAGTGAAAGAAAACCACTAACTTTGCACCCCAAACGGGCGATGGACAAGCACCGCCAGAGGAAACAACATATAATCAAATCGACGTAAATGCCAAACATATCGACACGCGGACAGGAAATGCCGGAGTCGCCAATACGCAAGTTGGCTCCGTTGGCTGCAGCCGCAAAGAAACGCGGAACGAAGGTTTACCACCTGAACATAGGCCAGCCCGACCTGCCTACACCACAGTGCGGACTCGATGCCCTGAAGCATATTGACCGGAAAGTGCTTGAGTATTCGCCCAGCCAAGGCTACCTGAGCTATCGCGAAAAGCTGGTCAGCTACTATGCAAAGTATAATATCAGCGTCACTGCCGACGATATTATCATTACAAGCGGAGGCTCGGAGGCAGTGCTCTTCGCCTTTATGTCATGCCTGAACCCGGGCGACGAGATCATCGTTCCCGAGCCGGCATACGCCAACTACATGGCCTTTGCCATCTCAGCAGGGGCAAAGATACGCACCATTGCCACCACGATAGACGAAGGTTTCTCGCTTCCGAAGGTCGAAAAGTTCGAGGAACTGATTAACGAGCGCACCCGCGCAATAATGATTTGCAACCCGAACAACCCCACGGGCTATCTTTACACACGCCGCGAGATGAACCAGATACGCGACCTGGTAAAGAAATACGACCTCTATCTCTTCTCCGACGAAGTGTACCGGGAGTACATCTACACCGGTTCGCCATACATTTCGGCCTGCCATCTGGAAGGTATCGAAGAGAACGTGGTGCTCATAGACTCCGTGTCGAAGCGCTACAGCGAGTGCGGCATACGCGTGGGCGCACTGATAACGAAGAACGCCGAGATAAGGAAAGCGGTGATGAAGTTCTGTCAGGCACGCCTTTCACCACCTCTTATCGGCCAGATTGTGGCCGAGGCATCGCTCGATGCGCCCGAGGAATACTACCGCGATGTCTACGACGAGTATGTTGAGCGCCGCAAATGCCTTATCGACGGCCTCAACCGAATACCCGGAGTGTACTCGCCTATACCCATGGGAGCGTTCTACACGGTGGCCAAGCTGCCCGTCGACGACAGTGAGAAGTTCTGCCGCTGGTGCTTAGAGAGCTTCGACTACGAGGGCGAGACCGTGATGATGGCACCCGCAGCCGGATTCTACACCACCCCCGGAGCTGGAGTAAACCAGGTGCGCATAGCCTACGTGCTCAAGAAAGCCGACCTGGAGAGGGCTTTGATAGTTCTGCGCAAGGCGCTCGAAGCCTACCCCGGACGGGTTGACACGGAATAGTCCGACCATGAATTTCCCACTGTTCATAGCCCAACGCATCTACTCCGACAGGAGCGGGCAGCGACAGGTGTCGCGTCCGGCCATCACGATAGCCACCATTGGCGTGGCCATCGGACTGGCGGTGATGATAGTGTCGGTGGGAGTAGTGCTTGGCTTCAAGCACTCAATACGCGACAAGGTGATTGGTTTCGGAAGCCATATCACCGTGGGCAACTTCATGACCCTGCAAAGTTCTGAGCAGTATCCCATACAGATGGGCGACTCGATGATGCGCGTGCTCAAGGCCATCGACGGCGTGAAGCACGTGCAACGCTATGCCATGAAGCAGGGAATACTGAAGACCGACAGCGACTTTCTGGGCATAATGCTCAAGGGTATAGGCCCCGAATACGACACGACGTTCATTTCTCAGAACCTGAAAGAGGGCTACCTGCCCCACTTCTCCGACACTGCCGCCTCGCAGAAGGTGGTTATCTCGAAGCTCATAGCCGACAAGCTGAGGCTCAAGAACGGGCAGCGCGTCTATGCATACTTCATCGGCGAACAGGGAGTGCGCACTCGCCGCTTCACCATTGCCGGCATCTACGAAAGCAACCTGAAGCATTTCGACGAAACGATATGCTTCACCGACATCTACACCACCAACAAACTCAACGGATGGGAGCCCGACCAATACAGCGGAGCGGAGCTGACGGCAAGCAACTTCGACCAGCTGGACCAGGTGGCAACCAACGTAAGGAAAAAGGTGAACCACACTCTTGACACCTACGGAGAAACCTACAGCTCGCAGGACATCATCAAGATGAACCCTCAAATCTTCTCATGGCTCGGACTGATGGACCTCAACGTGTGGATGATACTCGCACTCATGGTTGCCGTGGCAGGCGTGACGATGATTTCGGGACTGCTCATAATCATCCTCGAACGCACACAGATGATTGGCATACTCAAAGCGCTTGGCACCCGTAACCGACAGATAAGGCACATCTTCCTGTGGTTTGCCGTGTTCATAATTGGCCGAGGGATGCTTCTGGGCAACATCATTGGACTGGGACTGAGCCTGTTGCAACAGCACACAGGGCTGATAAGTCTCGACCCACAGACCTACTACGTCAGCACTGTGCCTGTTGAAACCAACCCTCTACTCGTCGTTCTGCTCAACCTCGCCACCCTCTTCGTATGCGTGGCTGTGCTCATAGGCCCGAGCTTCCTTATCTCGCACATCCACCCAGCCAAGTCGATGCACTACGAATAGGTATTCGTAGACTTCTGGAAAACTCTCCTCTGCTGCCTCACCACATGCTTCCTATCCCCTAAAAAATGCACACAACATTTTGTTATGTGCAAAAGAGATATTACCTTTGCACAAATTTTACAACTGTGTGCAATGAATAGTATGTCTGGATTCAACAAAATAATAGAAGAAAGCATAAGAAACAACTGGAACAACGATGCCCTGACCGACTACCAGGGAGCCACCTTGCAGTATCACGACGTAGGTAGAAAGATTGCAAAGCTGCATATCCTTTTCAGTCAAAGCGGCATCTGCAAAGGCGACAAGATAGCTCTCTGCGGACGCAACAGCTCAGCATGGGCAACAGCTTTCCTCGCAACGCTCACCTACGGGGCTGTGGCAGTGCCTATACAGCATGAGTTCACGCCGGAGCAAATCCACAACATAGTGAACCATTCGGAAGCCAAACTGCTCTTCACGGGCGACATCGTCAGCCCAACGGTAGACTTCGAGGCCATGCCAGCCTTGCAGGCGATAATCTATATCCCAGACTATTCGCTCTACTCGTGCCGTAATAAAAATATAATGTACGCGCGAGAGCACCTCAACGAACTGTTCGGACACAGCTACCCCGAACGTTTCAAGCCCACCGACCTCAACTACTACAATGCCAAGGAGGAGGAGCTGGCCATCATAAACTACACAAGCGGCACCACGGGCTTCTCAAAAGGCGTGATGATACCCTACCGGGCACTCAGCGGCAACCTGCATTTCTGCATCAAGCATCTGGGCGACCACGTAGCATCAGGCAGCAACATGGTTTGCATACTGCCCATGGCCCACATGTACGGACTGTCGATAGAGTTCATATTCGGTTTCGCTCACGGACTCCATCTCTTCTTCCTCACCCGTCTGCCGAGCCCGTCGCTCATTGCTGAAGCCTTCGCCAACGTGAAGCCTTCGCTGATTGTGGCAGTGCCGCTGATTATCGAGAAGATAGTGCGCAAGCGCATATTCCCCGTTGTCCAGACCAACAAGATGCGCATATTGCTCAATATGCCCTTCGCCGGAAAGCAAGTCAAGGCACGCATAAGGCAGCAGATTATCGAAGCCTTCGGCGGAAAGCTCTACCAGATCATCGTTGGCGGAGCAGCACTAAGCAAGGAAGTTGAGGACTTCCTCGTATCTGTGGGCTTCCCCATCACCGTGGGCTACGGCACCACCGAGTGCGCACCGCTCATCACCTACAGCGATTACCACGACTTTGCACCCCTCTCATGCGGCACAGCAGTCGACGGAATGGAGGTCAGGATACTCAGCGACGACCCGCAGAACACACCCGGAGAGATTGTCACCAAGGGGCAGAACGTGATGACGGGCTACTACAAGAACCCCGAAGCCACCGCTGCGGCAATCGACAAGGACGGATGGTACCACACCGGCGACCTCGCCACGATGTCGAAAGACGGCCATGTCTTCATACGCGGACGCATCAAGAATATGCTTCTCGGTGCCAACGGACAGAACATCTACCCCGAGGAGATCGAGGACAAGCTCAACTCCATGACCATGGTTGGCGAGAGTCTGGTGGTCCAACGCAACCAAAAACTCGTGGCTCTGATACATCCCGACATGGACGAAGCCAAGACTATGGGCTTCACCGAGCAGGAACTGTACGACATAATGGAGCAAAACCGAACGGAGCTGAACCGTCAACTGCCGCCGTTCTGCAGGCTGTCGGCTGTGGAGATACAAAATTCCGAGTTTGCCAAGACACCAAAGAAGAGCATCAAGCGCTATCTTTACCAGTAACACCGGGGCTGACCAACTGCCTCGCGACCAACTGGTTACGTCTAAAAAACCGGTATTTCTCCCCATCACCGAAGCCCGACCACAATCCCAAAACCACCCCTTCGTTGCATGAAACAGTACTTCTTGCAGCGAGAAAGAATTATTCCCTTCAACCAAAACAACTTGTTTTGGTCTCCAGTTTGGTACTTATTGCATTGCAATTTGGTGCTTATCAGAGACCAAAACAAGTTGTTTTGGTTGGAGCCTGAGCCTCCTCTGCTGACAGCAGGGCTGAAACTGCCAATTTGCAAGGCTGAAACCATCACATCATAAGGCCGAAAACGCAATCTCGCAGGGCAGCAACCATAGCCCGAAAAAGCCCGAGCTGCGCTTTTCCGAAGCGAAACAGCCCTCTGACAGCAGCCAAGACAGCAACTCGCCATTCTATTCTAAATCGCACATAAAAAGTCCGCAACTGCCACTACGTTGTCGAAAAAGTCACATTTTGGGAGCGGCAGTGTTTTTTTTGCACAAAAAGTTTTGAATTGTGCAAGCAAGATGTTATCTTTGCACAAAATTTTTAATATTGTGCAATGGAAAATATTCCAAGCTTCAATGCCCTGATAGAGAAGAGCATTGTTACCCATTGGGACAGGGATGCCCTGACCGACTACAAAGGAAAAACACTGCAATACCACGATGTAGCTCGCAAGATAGAGAAGCTGCACATTTTGTTTGAAAACAGCGGAGTACATAAAGGCGACAAGATAGCTCTTTGTGGACGCAATTGCAGCAACTGGGCAGTGGCTTTCCTTGCAACGCTCACATACGGAGCGGTGGCAGTGCCCATCCTTCATGAGTTCACGGCTGACCAGATCCACAACATCGTGAACCACTCCGATGCCAAGCTGCTGTTCACCGGCGATGTGGTGTCGACGATTATCGACGCTACGAAGATGCCGGCACTCGAAGGCATCATCTACATTCCCGACTATTCGCTCATTCTTTCGCGTACCGACAAGCTCACATACGCCCGCGAACACCTCAACGAGATGTTCGGCAAGAAGTATCCCAAGTACTTCCGCGCAGAGCACGTGGCCTATTACAAGGAGCAGTCGCCCGACGAGCTGGCTCTTGTCAACTACACGAGCGGAACGACGGGCTTCTCTAAGGGTGTGATGATTCCCTACCGTGCCATCTGGAGCAATGCCGACTTCGCCGAGCACGTACTGGGTAAGGTGCTCCATCCGGGCGACAACGTGATCAGCATCCTGCCTATGGCCCACATGTACGGTATGTCGTTCGAGTTCATCTACGAGTTCCTATCCGGCTGCCACATCTTCTACCTTACCCGTGTGCCCTCTCCGGCCATCATTGCGCAGGCTTTTGCCGACGTGAAGCCAAGGATAATCATCGCCGTGCCGCTGATTATCGAGAAGATCATACGCAAGAAGGTTTTCCCGAAGATACAGAACAACCGCATCCGCCTGCTCATGAATATGCCTGTGATAAGCAAGAAGGTGAAGGAAAAGATATGCGACCAGGTTTATCAGGCTTTCGGCGGCAACGTCTACGAGGTAATCATTGGCGGTGCAGCCCTCAACCAGGAGGTAGAAGCGTTCCTCAAGAGCATCAATTTCCCCTATACAGTGGGCTACGGTGCCACAGAATGTGCTCCGATTATCTGCTACCGCGACTGGCAAACCTTTGTCAAGGGCTCGTGCGGACAGGCTGCCTATCATCAGGAAGTGAAGGTACAGAGTCCCGATCCGGCCCATGTGGCTGGCGAGATACTCACCAAGGGACCAAACGTTATGCTTGGCTACTACAAGAACCCCGAGGCAACGGAGGAGACGGTGGACAAAGACGGATGGTATCACACTGGCGACCTGGGGCTGATGGACAGCGACGGCAACGTCTTCATCAAGGGACGTTCAAAGAATATGCTCCTTGGTTCCAACGGACAGAACATCTATCCCGAAGAGATAGAGGACAAGCTGAACTCCTTGGTGCTGGTAAACGAAAGCGTGGTGATACAGGAAGGCGAGAAGCTGGTGGCCTTGGTTTACCCCGATTTCGAGGAAGCCAGAGCAACCGGACTTAGCACCGATGACCTGAAAAACATCATGGAAGAGAACCGCAATCAGCTCAACCAGATTGTTCCGCACTATAGCAAGGTGGCTGAGATACGCATCCACGACGAGGAATTTGCCAAGACACCGAAGAAGAGCATCAAGCGCTTCCTCTATCAGCCAAAGGTGTTCCAGTAAAGACTCTCCTACAGACAACAATAAACAAAAGGTGAGAGATTAGTTTCGGTGTTTGGGTAGCCCCACGGCCCACACGAAACTAATCTCTCACCTTATTATATATATACGCGCGCGTAGCTACTCGAGCAGCGTTGACGAGCGCACACGACTCAAGGTCTCTGGTGTCATCTGCAGATAGCTGGCAATGTAGACGAGCGGAGCACGCAGCACAACCTGCGGCCACAGCTTGCACATCTTCTTGTAGCGAGCCTGTGCTGTCTCGAAACGCACCAGGTCGGCATGTACCTGCGAAATGATAAGACTCTCCTCGAGTATTTTGCGATAGAGAATCTGTATGTTCACGTTGTGCAGTGCCACCTCCTCAAGATGCTGCTTTGGCAGCGCATATACCAAGGTAGGCTCCAGAGCCTCGACCTGCAACTTCGTGGGCTCCTCGCGGAAGAGGCTCTCGATGCACATCACGATGGTGTGGTCTTCGCCAAGATGCTCGGTTATCTGCTTGCCGTTCTTGAAGTAGAACTGTCGCACGAGGCCCTTCTCGATATAGTATATGTTCTCACATATCTCTCCTTCACGCAGTATCATGTCACCCTTGTTGTAGCGTATAGGCACGAGTATGCTCTCAAGCACGTCCAGTTCGTCGTGGGTCATGGTGCTGTATTTGCGTGCCAGTTCGCGGGCAATATCCCTTGTAGCATAGATACTTTCTTTCATAATGTCTTCCTCCTGTAAAAACGAGTAATAGTTAGATGTTTAAATCTTTGTTGTTGTTTATTAAAAGTGTGTTGTTTGTCGTTTATTGAATTTATGTCAGTCAAGTTTCAGCACGGCGAGGAAAGCCTTCTGCGGCACTTCCACGTTGCCAATCTGCTTCATTCGCTTCTTTCCGCGCTTCTGCTTCTCGAGCAGTTTGCGCTTACGCGACACGTCGCCGCCATAGCATTTGGCCGTAACGTCCTTGCGAACCTGCTTCACCGTCTCGCGTGCCACTATCTTAGCACCGATAGCTGCCTGTATTGCAATGTCGAACTGCTGGCGCGGAATGAGGTCTTTAAGCTTCTCGCACATCCGCCTTCCCAGCGCAACGGCATTGTCGTGGTGGGCAAGTGTGGAGAGCGCATCCACCGGTTCGCCGTTGAGCAGGATGTCGAGCTTTGCCAGCTTCGACGGGCGGAACGAGTCAATATGATAGTCGAACGAGGCATATCCCTTGGATATCGACTTCAGCTTGTCGTAGAAATCAATCACTATCTCGCCGAGCGGAATCATGAATATCAGCTCTACGCGGTTGCCGCTGACATACTCCTGCTTGACGAGCTCGCCCCTCTTGTCGAGACAGAGCTTCATTATCGGGCCTATGAAATTGGCATCGGTGATGATGCTTGCACGGATATAAGGTTCCTCGATATGCTCTATCATCGTGGGATCGGGCAGCCCCGACGGATTATGCACTTCGTTCACGCCACCCTGTTTGTCGTAAACCATGTAGGAAACATTGGGCACGGTGGTGATAACATCCATGTTGAACTCTCGGTCAAGGCGCTCCTGCACAATCTCCATGTGGAGCAATCCGAGGAAGCCGCAGCGGAAACCGAAGCCCAAGGCCACCGATGACTCGGGCTGAAAGGTTAGCGAAGCATCGTTGAGTTGCAGCTTTTCGAGCGATGCGCGCAGGTTTTCGTAGTCGTTGGGGTCTATCGGATATACTCCGGCAAACACCATAGGCTTCACCTCCTGGAACCCTTCGATAGCTTTATCGCAGGGAGATGCCGTGTGTGTAATGGTGTCGCCGACCTTCACTTCCTTAGCATCCTTGATGCCGCTGATGATATATCCCACCTCGCCAGTGTTGAGTTGCTGGCGCGGAATCATCTCCATCTTCAGCACACCAACCTCGTCGGCGGTGTATTCCATGCCCGTATTGAAGAACTTCACCTTGTCGCCCTTGCGTATCGAACCGTTCTCTATCTTGAAATAAGCTATGATTCCGCGGAACGAATTGAACACAGAGTCGAATATCAGAGCCTGCAACGGTGCCTCGGGATTGCCGTTGGGATGCGGCACACGCTCCACAACAGCGCGCAGAATGTCCTCCACGCCCTCGCCTGTACGGCCCGACGCACGTATTATCTCCTTCGGATCGCAGCCCAGCAGGTCTACTATCTCGTCCTCTACCTCCTCGGGCATGGCATTGGGCATATCAATCTTGTTTATCACCGGGATAATCTCGAGGTCGTGATCGATAGCCATATACAGGTTAGAGATGGTCTGCGCCTGCACTCCCTGCGTGGCATCGACCACCAGAATGGCTCCTTCGCAGGCTGCTATGCTGCGCGACACCTCGTAGGAGAAGTCTACGTGTCCCGGAGTATCAATGAGATTAAGAATATATTTCTCGCCATCCAGCGTATATTCCATCTGTATGGCATGGCTCTTGATGGTTATCCCGCGTTCTTTCTCAAGGTCCATATCGTCGAGCATCTGTCCTTCAGTAATCTGAATGGTATTGGTATGCTCAAGCAGACGGTCGGCAATAGTCGACTTTCCATGGTCTATATGGGCTATGATACAGAAGTTTCGTATGTTGTTCATTGTCGGTTAATATCAATCTTTTTGCTTAAAAGTAGTATTCTGGGGCCGTCACACATCCCCTTCAATTTGCAAAAATACGAATAAAATACGACTTGACGAAATCATTTAAGATTATTTGCCTACAGATTTAGGCATATTACAATCTTGGAAACTCCAAATGGCAAGGGAGAGCGGAGCCATTCCCAGGCGCTCTCCCCCATCAGTTTTCTGTCTTCGGAGGTTATTCGGTTATCTCAATCGCCACCGCCTTGAGCTGCTGCCAACCTGCGCGGTCGGTAACGCGAAGCATGAAATGGTAGTCGCCGGCATCTATATCCTCGGGGATAACGATGTCCTGGCGCACCTCAAACTTGCGCTGCCCTGCCGGAATGTTGTGGCTTTCGTTGAACACCCAGGGCTTCACTGCCTCCTTGTGCTCGTCTTCATGCTCATGTTCCTCACATTCCACCGGGCTTGTGCTGTGCGAATGGTGGTCGGAATTGCTGTGAATCTCGATGTTGTAGGCTCCCAGCTCCTCGTTGTCGGTCAGAATATAGTCCACGGGAATTACCTCTCCGCGCTTGTATTGCTGGCAGTCCACTGGGTTTGGGGTTATTCCCTGACCCGATATTTCAGGATAGGTCATGTCCTTGGAGTCCTCGTCGGAGCCACAAGACACCGTTCCAACTATTGCAACACACGCGAGAGCACTCAGGATGCTCATATATTTCTTTGTATTCATATTCTTAATATTAAATTTGACTATCATTATTTATAACAATTGATACGGTATGGGGTGAGAGAACGGTGTTCCCGGAGTCGAAACTGCGGCTCACAGGCGGTTCAGAACTCCAGCCCCACCACTGCCGAAAGGTTGCGACCGGGCTCCGGCACGTCTATCAGGCGGTAGAAGCTGGTGTGGTCGTAGTAGCGGCGGTTGAGCAGATTGTCGATGTTCAGGGCTATATTGAGCTTTGCCCAGCTGAAGGCGAACTGCTTTCCAGCCGACAGATTGAGTGTCATATAGCCCGGCGTGGGCTTCTCGGGCGGCACTATCTCGCGCTGTGCTCCCACTACATGACAGTTGAGCCGCACATAGTCGCCCACTCCTTTGCCATAAAGATACTTCAGCGAAGCATCTCCGCTCCAGGGTGTAGAGAACGGCAGGGTGTAGCCTTTCTTTGCTCCCGACTGCTGGCGTGCCCACAGATATTCGCCCTGTAGCTCTGCCTGCCAGCGGCGGCTTATCGCGTAGCTCACCTGAACCTCCACTCCCCAGCGCAGCACGCGTGCCTGAGTGTAGCCATACAGCTGCAAGCCCTCCTCATATTGCGACGTAGGACTCAGGTATATATAGTTCGGAAAGTAGTTCAGATAGGGTTCCACCTGCACGTGAAGCCCCTTTCCGTCCCAGCTCACCGACGCATCCACCTGGTACGACTGCTCCGGGTCGAGCTTAGTGTTGCCCTTTTCGTAGCGGAATATGTGGTAGTTCACTCCGTTGGCACCCAGCTCCTTCGGTATCGGCACGCGGAAGCTCTTGCCCACATTGGCCTTCATCACCCAGCCCCGGGTGGCATAGTTGATGCCTGCCGACCAAGTGAGGCTGTTGAAATGGCGGCTAAAGTCTGTCGAACGCGACATATATACGTAGCCTCCCTCGGCGGGCGTCTTATACCAGTCCTCATAGCTGTGAATACGAGTGCGCGCATAGTCGTAGCGCAGACCTGCATTGAGCACCAGCCCCTTCCTCAGCGTGAGGCGGTCCATGACGTAGATGCCTGCCGCAACGGTTTCAAAGTCGGGTATTATGAAGCCCCATCCGCCGCGCCGGTTGTGCTGATACTCTCCGCTCACGCCGGCTCGCAGCTCGTGGGAGCCTATGGCTTGGCGCAGCGAGAACATGGCAGTAGCCGTATGCTTGTTGAACCTGCGCTCCAGAGTGCCTTCCGGCGTTGGCATATAGCCGTGGCTCACCGGCTCGGAGTGTTCCTCGCGCCGGTTGTTCTGGTAGGCAAGGCTCAGCTCGAGGTCTGTCAGCTCGTTGCGCCACGTGGTATGGCTCATCACCTTCAGGTGGTTCACCCACTGATAGGGCAGGTCTACATCGCGTCGCGAGCGGTCGTAGTCAATCTTCGACAAGCGAACCTCGAGTCCGTGGGCGTTGGCGAAGAAGCCGCTCTTTGAATACGAGTCCGACACGCGCAGGTCGGTGTGGAAGTTATATCCCGAATAGCCCACCGTGATGCTTCCGTCGCGCTCGGCTCCGGCTGTGTTGCGCAGTCGGCGGTCCTTCAGGCGTATCCAGTAGGAGTAGTACTGTATGCTGTCGGCAGGCACCTGATAGTCGGCATAGTCAATCAGCGTGGCATTGGCACGGTAGAACCACCGTCCCGAGCGCCCTTCCACCTTAGCCGAGATGCCGAGCTGCTCGTTGTTAGTGCGTCCGAAGAGCTGCACCGAGCCTGCAAACGGCCTGGTCGGCACGTGGTTGGTATACAGGTTGAGCACTCCGCCGATGGCATCGGAGCCATAGAGCAGTGCTGCCGGGCCTTTGATGATTTCGGCACGGTCCACGGCAAACTGGTCTATCTCCAGTCCGTGGTCGTCGCCCCACTGCTGTCCTTCGTGCTTCACTCCGTCCTCGGCCACAGCCAGACGGTTGAAGCCCAGTCCGCGGATAGTGGGTTTCGACTGGCCTGAGCCTATCGACATTGCCTTCACTCCCGGCAGATGCTCAAGGGTCTGCATGAGGCTGCCGCCGAAGTTCTGCTTCAGATAGTCGCTTGTCACCTGAATGGACGACTGCGAGGTGCGCATCTGGAAGTCGCGCCGCCGCTGTGACGCCACATCGACCTGCTCCATGACGACGGTAGTGTCGCCGGGAGCCGTGGCGAGAAGCATTGATGCTATAATGTTGAATATCATTTCTCCTCAAGTTTACATAACGGGAACCGCCGGCCACCAGCAAGTGGCAGCACTTTACACGGGTTTCCCATAAGACAATAGGTAGCAGCCGGCATCAGCACAGATGTCGGCAGAAACGTGTTCACGAACAAGTGCAAACCGGAGGAGCCCTGAGGCCAACGAAGCCGCGTTGTGCCGTCAACGCTGCCGGGCAGCGGCTCGTACCCGAAAAGCGCGTGTGCAGCTGACAACACACAAAGGCTATGGTGGCAGCCGCAACGAAAGTAAGCATCAGAAACTGGCAGAGCACACAGTCGCCGGCTGTTACCTTGGAGAGCGTGAGGTGTCCATGACACTGGTGACGCACACATTCGGCACACTGCCCGGCATCGTCTGACTGGGCTGTATGCACATGGAGCGACGACAGCAGCAGCATTGGCACAAACACTGCAAGCATCATCCACGAAGCGAAATATCGTTTAGCGTCCAGTTTCACGCCTGCGAAGGTACGAACATTATTCCGAAAGTAAAACTTTTCAGGCTGCTTTTTCGGTGAAGTGCCATGCCTGACAGCCCGAAGCAGGCACCTCGTTACTAAGTAATATGAGTCATATTACAAGCCCACCCCCGCCCCTCCCCAAGGGAGGGGAGCCGAAAGGCTCTTCCATAAGGCATATAAGTCCTATAAGTCACATAAGCCTTATAAGACCTATAAGCTTCCCTCCCCCCTTGGGGGGAGCCGAAAGGCTCTCCCATAAGGCATATAGGTCCTATAAGTCCCATTAGCCTTATAAGACCTATAAGCCTTCCTCCCCCCTTGAGGGGATTGAGAGGGGTCCTTGTGGGGAATATAGGGGACTGTATCTAAGGGCTAACACTCGTCAGCTCCGTAGACAAACTCGTGGGCACCGCTCTTGTATTCAAAGATCTCGCCATCCTTGAAGAAGCGGCGCAGCTCAATGGCAGCGTTCTCTACCGAGTCAGAAGCGTGAACGATATTCTGCTGGTTGCTCATCGAGTAGTCGCCACGAATGGTGCCGGGAGCGGCTGCACGTCCGTTGGTAGCACCCGTCATGGTGCGCACCACCTGCACAGCATCGATGCCCTCGAGGGCCAGCGCCACCACGGGCGATGCCTTCATCGAGGCAGCCAGCGTTGGGAAGAAGGGTTTGCTGACAAGGTGGGCATAGTGCTCACGCAGTATATCATCGTCGAGCTGCATCATTTTCATACCTGCGATACGCAGTCCGCGACGCTCGAAACGGTTCACAACTTCGCCTATCAGCTGGCGTTGCACGCAGCTGGGCTTCAACAGTACCAGTGTTTTTTCCATGAGTTTATTGAGGTTTTAGTTCGTTTAACACATGGCAAAGATAGCATATTTTTATCACTTCGGGCAACAAAGGCCAACAAATATGTGGTTTATTTCCTTGCACTTTGATATGTAAGTCAGGAAAAATGTGTATTTTTGCAACGTTTTTATCACATTATAATATTACCAGCTGCCCCCTGACACTCGCCGCGAGCCATGCAGCCGCCGGCACGCACAGCCTCAGAAAACGGCGCGGACAAGGGACAGCCAATCCGATTACAGCACAAATACGACATGAAACCAACAGCAATACTGCTTCTGCACTGCCAGGACAAGCCTGGCATCATCACAGAAGTGACCAAGTTTATCACGGATAACAAAGGAAATATCGTATATCTTGACCAGTATGTGGACCACGAGGACGGTATGTTCTTCATGCGAATAGAGTGGGAACTGGCCTCTTTCCTCATACCGCGCGACAAGATACGCGAGTATGTCGACACGCTTTATGCTCAGCGTTACGAAATGACGTTCAACCTATATTTCAACGACGAGCGCCCGCGCATGGCCATCTTTGTGTCGAAGATGAGCCATTGCCTCTACGACCTGCTGGCCCGTTGGAAGGCAGGAGAGTTCCAGTGCGACATCCCCTGCATAGTGAGCAACCACGAAGACCTGCGCTACGTGGCCGACCAATTCGGCATACCGTACCACGTATGGAGCATAAAGAAGGACCACTCGAACAAGGCCGAGGTGGAAAAAGCCGAGATGGAGCTACTCCGCGAGAACCGCGTCACGTTCATCGTGCTGGCCCGCTACATGCAGATTATCTCCGACGAGATGATTGCCCAGTATCCACACCACATCATAAACATCCACCACTCGTTCCTTCCGGCCTTCATCGGTGCCAAGCCATACCACCAGGCATGGGAGCGCGGAGTGAAGATAATCGGTGCCACGAGCCACTATGTCACCGCCGAGCTTGATGCCGGCCCCATCATAGAGCAGGATGTGGCACGCATCACGCACAAGGACACGCCCGAAAGCCTTGTGCTCAAGGGCAAGGACTTGGAGAAGATAGTGCTGTCGAGGGCTGTGAGCAAGCACATAGAGCGCAAAATACTCACCTATAAGAACAAGACTATCATCTTCAGCTGATGCTGACACATTATATATAAATAGGTATAACACCGCAAAAGCTAATTCTAATGCAAGTAGCAATAGTAAAATACAACGCCGGAAACATCTACTCCGTGGTCAACGCACTGCGCCGCCTGGGAGTGGAACCGCTCGTTACCGACGACAAGGAGCAGCTTCTCGGTGCCGACCGCGTGGTGTTTCCCGGACAGGGCGAGGCCAGCGGCTGCATGAAATACCTGCGCGAGCACAAGCTCGACAGCCTTATCAAGGATCTGCGGCAGCCCGTGCTGGGCATCTGTGTGGGTCAGCAGCTGCTCTGTCGCCACTCAGAGGAGGGCGACACCGACTGCATAGGCATCTTCGATGCCGACGTGAAGCGCTTCCAGCCGCAACGCCACGAGGACAAGGTGCCCTGCATGGGATGGAACAGCCTGCACCAGATGCGCTCCGAGCTGTTCAGCGGATTGGCCGAGGCCGGTACGCCTCTCACCTCTCACCCCTCACCCCTCACCTCTCACCCCTACGTGTACTTCGTACACAGCTTCTACGTGCCCCTGTGCGACCACACCGCAGCCACGGCAAACTACATACTGCCCTATTCTGCGGCCATCCACAAGGACAATTTCTATGCCTGCCAGTTCCATCCCGAGAAGAGCGGACCCGTGGGCGAGCGCATATTACGCAACTTCTTAGACCTCCGACAGTGACCATGATAGAACTTATACCAGCCATAGACCTTATCGACGGCAAGTGCGTGCGCCTCACCAAGGGCGACTACGACTGCAAGACCGTCTACAACGAAGACCCGGTGGCACAGGCCAAGGAGTTCGAGCGACTCGGCTTCAAGCGCCTTCACGTGGTCGACCTCGACGGAGCCAAGTCGCGCCACGTGGTCAACGACCATGTGCTGCGAGCCATCACCAGCGCCACAAGCCTCGTGGTTGACTTCGGCGGAGGCATCAAGACCGAGGCCGACATCGAGAAAGCGTTCAGCGCCGGAGCTGCAATGGTGACGGTGGGAAGCATCGCCGTGACCAAGCCCGAGCTGTTTCTCTCGTGGCTCGACAAGTATGGTGCCGGGCGGCTGATACTCGGTGCCGACGTGCGAGGCGGCAAAGTGAGCATCAACGGCTGGAAGGAGGACTCTCAGGAAGACCTGCTGCCCTTCCTGCGCAGATACGTGGAGCATGGCGTGAGCAACGTGCTTTGCACCGAGATAAGCAAGGACGGCACTCTGGCCGGCCCCGCCACGGAGCTCTACAAGCGCATAATGGCCGAATATCCGCATATCAACCTCATAGCCAGCGGCGGCGTATCGTCGACCGACGACATTCTCGCCCTGCAACAGGAAGGCATCCCCTCGGTGGTGTTCGGCAAGGCATACTACGAAGGCCGCATTGACATCAACCGGCTGCCGATGCCCAACAGCAACGCTGCAAGCCCCTTCACCCCTCACCACTCACCCCTCACCCCTCACACCCTGGCCAAGCGCATCATCCCATGCCTCGACGTGAAGAACGGCGAAACGGTGAAAGGCACCAACTTCGTGAACCTCCGCAGCGCCGGCGACCCCGTCGAGCTGGGCAAGGCATATAGCGATGCCGGTGCCGACGAGCTGGTGTTCCTCGACATTACTGCAAGTTTTGAAGAGCGCAAGACCTTCACCGAGATGGTTGAAAGGGTGGCACGCGAAATCAACATACCCTTTACCGTAGGCGGCGGAATAAACGAGCTGTCGGACGTGGAGCGTCTGCTGCACGCCGGAGCCGACAAGGTGAGCATCAACAGTGCTGCCCTTCGCCGCCCGGAGCTTATCAACGAGATTGCCAGTCACTTCGGTTCGCAGGTGTGCGTGGTAGCTATCGACGCACGCAACGACAGCGACGGATGGCACTGCTACGTGAAAGGCGGTCGCCAACGCACTGAGCGCGGACTCTTCGAGTGGGCAAAGGAAGCCGAACAGAGGGGCGCGGGAGAAATCCTTTTCACCTCTATGGACCACGACGGAGTGAAGCAAGGCTTTGCCAACGATGCCTTGGCACGCCTCTCAGAGTCGCTGTCGATACCCATAATAGCCAGCGGCGGAGCGGGCTCGATGGAGCATTTCCGCGATGCTTTCACCCTCGGCAAGGCCGATGCGGCACTGGCTGCAAGCGTGTTCCACTTCGGAGAGATTGCCATCCCCGACCTGAAGCACTATCTTAGCAAGGAAAATATAAACGTAAGACTATGACAATAGACTTTGAAAAGATGGGCGGACTGGTTCCGGCCATAGTCCAGGACAACACGACAAAGAATGTCCTGATGCTCGGCTTTATGAACAAGGAAGCCTATGAGAAGACCGTCAGCACCGGAAAGGTGACGTTCTGGAGCCGCAGCCGCAACGAGCTGTGGACCAAGGGCGAAACGTCGGGCAACTATCTCAACCTTGTGAGCATAAAGAATGACTGCGACAACGACACGCTGCTGGTGAGAGTGAACCCCGTAGGGCCCACGTGCCACACCGGAACCGACACTTGCTGGGGCGAAGACAACGTCGGCAGCCCGATGGACTTCATCTCCGAGCTGCAAGATTTCATAGAAAAGCGCCACGAGCAGATGCCCGAAGGCTCGTACACCACAAGCCTTTTCCGCAAAGGAATCAACAAGATGGCACAGAAACTGGGCGAAGAAGCCCTCGAGACTGTTATCGAAGCAACCAACGGAACCAACGACAAGCTGGTCTACGAAGCTTCAGATATGCTCTACCATCTGCTCGTTCTGCTGACAGCCAAGGGCCTGCGCATCGAAGACATTGCCCTCGAACTGCAGAAGCGCCACGACCCGCAGTGGGACCGCAAGCGCCGCATGGAGAAGGCAAAAGAATAGCGTGTTAGACAAACAACATACAAGTAAACAACATTCCACTATGGCTTTGCTTATTGATTACAAAAAGGCGAACATCTATCAGGACGAGAAACTCATTCTGAAAGATGTAGACTTTCAGGTCGAAGAGGGACAGTTTATCTACCTCATAGGCCGTGTAGGTTCGGGAAAGAGCTCGCTGCTGAAGACCATCTACTGCGAACTCGACATTGACAAGACCGATGCCGAACGCGCAGAGGTGCTCGGCCAGAGCCTGCTGCCCATCAAGCGCAGCCGCATACCGGCCCTGCGCCGACAAATGGGCATCATCTTCCAGGACTTCCAGCTGCTCCACGACCGCAGCGTGTGGCGCAACCTGCAGTTCGTACTGCGCGCGACGGGTTGGAAAAAGAAAGCCGAGATCGACGAACGCATAACAGCCGTGCTCAAGCAAGTGGATATGCTCGAAGGCAAAAGCAAGATGCCGCACGAGCTTTCGGGCGGCGAACAGCAGCGCATAGCCATTGCCAGGGCATTGCTCAACGAGCCGCGCGTCATACTTGCCGACGAACCGACCGGCAATCTCGACCCAGAAACAGCCAGAAACATCGTCACCCTTCTCCACGAAATATGTCAGAAGGGCACTGCCGTGGTTATGACGACCCACAACCAGCAGCTTATCAAGGACTTCCCCGGCATCGTCTACCGCTTCAAAGACCATGAAATACGCAACGTCTCGACCGAGTTCTACGACGACGACCCCACCAACGACGTTGACCTTGGGCTTGAAGACGACGACAACAATGCACCTGCCGCAGAGCACGCAGCCACTGAGCAGATGCCGACAATATAAGTAACAACATCAAACAGATACGAATATGAAGGTAATGAAATTCGGAGGCACATCCGTCGGCACGCCAGAGCGGATGAAGAACGTAGCCTCATTAGTGACAGCATCGGGCGAACCGACGTTTGTAGTGCTATCGGCAATGAGCGGAACAACCAACACGCTCATTGAGATTTCCGACTATCTGTATAAGAAAAACCCCGAAGGAGCCAACGAGGTGATAAACCAGCTGGAGCGCAAATACCTCGGACACGTAGAAGAACTCTACTCTACCGAGGAGTACAAGACCAAGACCCGCCAGTTCCTTGAGGAGGAATTCGACTACCTGCGCACCTTCACCAAGGATCTCTTCACGAGCTTCGAGGAGAAGAGCATCGTCGCACAGGGTGAGATTATCTCCACCAACATGGTGGTGAACTACCTTCAGGAGTGTGGCGTAAAGGCCGTGCTGCTCTCAGCACTCGACTTCATGCGCACCGACAAGAACGCCGAGCCCGATCCGCAATACATCAAGGAGAAGCTCCGCGCTGTGATGGCCGACAACGAAGAACAGCAAATCTATATCACACAGGGCTTCATCTGCCGCAACGCATACGGCGAAGTGGACAACCTCCAGCGCGGAGGCAGCGACTACACAGCATCGCTCGTGGGCGCAGCACTTGACGCAGAGGAGATTCAAATATGGACCGACATCGACGGAATGCACAACAACGATCCGCGCGTAGTTGACAAAACAGAGGCCGTTCGGCAGCTCAACTTCGAGGAAGCAGCCGAGCTTGCCTACTTCGGAGCTAAGATTCTGCACCCCACCTGCGTGCAGCCTGCCAAGTATGCCGGCATCCCCGTGCGGCTGAAGAACACCATGGAGCCCGATGCCGAAGGCACTATCATCGACAACGTGCTCGTTCGCGGCAAGATAAAAGCCGTGGCAGCAAAGGACAACATCATAGCCATCAAGATCAAGTCGAGCCGTATGCTGCTCGCCACGGGCTTCCTGCGCAAGGTGTTCGAGATATTCGAGAGCTACCAGACACCCATCGACATGATTGCAACGAGCGAGGTAGGTGTTTCGGTAAGCATCGACAACGGCGACCATCTCAACGAGATTGTCGACGAGCTGAAGAAGTATGGCACCGTGACCGTTGACTCTAATATGTGTATTATCTGCGTTGTGGGCGACCTTGACTGGAGCAACCTGGGCTTTGAAACCCTCGCGCTCGATGCCATGAAGAACATTCCCGTGCGCATGATAAGCTATGGCGGCAGCAACTACAACATCTCTTTCCTCATCAAAGAGATGGACAAGAAGCGCGCCCTGCAAGCACTTAGCGATGAACTGTTTGCATAATAGCCACAACAACGATACTATCACGCTGCGAAAAGCTGTCCCGAGGCCACGACGACGCGGCTTCGGGAAGGCTTTCGCGTATAAAGACTAAACCACGACACAACAAACAAACTGAAAAAGAATGAAAGGAACATTCCCCGTAGAGGCGTTTGAAAAGCTTCAGACACCATTCTACTACTACGATACTGCTCTGCTCAGGGCCACACTCGACACCATTCGCCGGGAGGCTGGCCGCTATGAAGGCTTTGAAGTACACTACGCTATAAAGGCCAACGCCAATCCTAAGGTGCTCAACATCATCTGCCAGGCCGGGCTGGGTGCCGACTGCGTCAGCGGCGGCGAGATACAAGCCTGCATCGAAGCCGGTTTCCCCGCCTCGAAGATTGTCTATGCCGGAGTTGGCAAGAGCGACTGGGAGATAAACCTCGGCCTCGACAAGGACATCTTCTGCTTCAACGTGGAAAGCACAGCCGAGCTGGAAGTGATCAACGAGCTTGCCGCAGCCAAGGGAAAAGTGGCTAAGGTGTGCTTCCGCATCAACCCCGACGTGGGTGCCCACACCCATGCCAAGATAACAACCGGGCTGGCCGAGAACAAGTTCGGCATCTCCATGCGCGACATGGAGAGCACCATCGAGACCGCTGCGGCAATGAAGAACGTGCGCTTCACGGGTCTTCACTTCCACATCGGTTCGCAGATACTCAACATGGACGACTTTGCTGCGCTGTGCAACCGCATCAACGACTTGCAGACACAGCTCGAGAAGCACAAGATAAAGGTTGAGAACATCAACGTGGGAGGCGGTCTGGGCATCGACTATCAGCATCCCAACCGTGTTCCTATACCCGACTTCAAGAGCTACTTCGCCACCTATGCCCGCCACCTGAAGCTGCGCCCGGGACAGAAGCTGCACTTTGAACTGGGCCGCGCGGTAGTTGGACAGATGGGGTCGCTTATCACGCGCACCCTCTACATCAAGCAAGGCACCGCCAAGCAGTTCCTTATCGTGGATGCCGGAATGACCGACCTCATACGTCCGGCACTGTATCAGGCATACCACAAGATTGAAAACATTTCGAGCGACGAAGCTCTGGCGACCTACGACGTGGTTGGCCCGATATGCGAGTCGAGCGACGTGTTTGCCAAAGCTGTCGACCTGAACGCTGCCAAGCGCGGCGACCTTATCGCACTGAGGTCGGCAGGAGCCTACGGCGAGATTATGGCAAGCTGCTACAACTGCCGCAAGCTGCCCAAGGGCTACATCACCGAAGACCTGTAAACCCAAGAGGGATGTGAGCAAGGACGGTTTGGCGAAGCCGGCTGGCTCCCCTTCCTCTTCCAATAAGAACTATTAACTAATTGAGATGTTTGAAATAGACCTACCGACAATCTACACCTGCGCCGCCATACTGCTGCTGGCACTTACCACTCCGCTGCTGAGCCCATTCTTCCGCGGCAGAAAGCTGCTGCCGCTAATCGAAAGCCAGCCAGCCGAAGACACTGAGGACACCACCACGGAAGCCCCCCTTCCCAGCATCAGCATTGTGCTCACACCCCACGAGAAAGCCACCGAGCTGGAGCAGAACCTGCCCCACCTGCTGTCGCAGCAGTACGGAGGCAAGTACGAAGTGATTGTTGTGGCCTGGAAAGGCGACTCCGACACCGAGGATGTGCTCAAGCGCTTCGAGCACAACGACCGCTTCTATCACACCTACATACCCGACTCTTCGCGCTACATGAGCCGCAAGAAGCTGGCCATGACCCTCGGTGCCAAAGCCTCAAAGTGCGAATGGCTGCTCTTCACCGAGATTGAGTGTGTGCCGCAGAGCGACCAGTGGCTCGCGCTGATGGCCTCGGAGTGCAGCCCGTCGACCGACATAGTGATGGGTCACACGCGCTACGACGACGACACGCCATCGTACCGCCGCTTCAAGCACCTCTTCGACCAGCTCTATCTGCTGTCAGAAGCACGCCGCGGCACCGCCTACCGCACATCGTGCGCCAACCTGCTGCTGCGCAAGAGCGTGTTCAACGAAGGCGAGGGCTTCCGCGGCAACCTGAAATACCTGCGCGGCGAGTACGATTTCCTTGTGAACAAGTATGCCTACGGCACCAATACCTCGCTGCAACTGGCACCCGACGCGTGGCTGACAGAGCAGGCACCGAGCCGCAAGACGTGGATAAACAAGCACCTGTTCTATATGGAGACGCGCCAACACCTGCGCCGCTCGCTGCGCCATCGGTGCATGGTGTGGATTGATGCAGCCGCGCTTCACGCCACGCTGACGGCCTTCATTGCCGTGGCAGCCACGGCAGCCGTCTTCCAACGGTGGATACCAGTCATTGCCGCGGCTGTTGGAATAATCATCCTGACCTCGCTACGCACCCTGTGGGCTAAGAAAGTGACGAGCCGTTTCGGCGAAAACTTCTCCACACTGGCCCTCTTACCCTACGAGCTTGCCACGGTGTGGCACCGCCTTGCAACTCGCCTGCGCTACTGGCGAGCCGACAAGAACGACTTTATCAGCCATAAGCTGTAAGTCAAGCCCCCCACAGTCCCCCCCATGATGAAAAGACCGGAAGCAACCGGCAGCCTGCGAGCTTACGAATTATGCATTATGAATTAACAATTATGAATTAAAAAGGATGCGAATACTGCATTACCTGTCCGAACTGAAGGCCGACGACCTCACTACGAGCTACGTGTCGCTGCTCGTATCGGCCACGAAAGAGAGTGCCGAAGTGGGCGTGCTCACCCAGAAAGAGCGTGCCGACAAGCGGCTCAAGGAGTTCAGCCCCGACATTCTGCACATCCATGCCTGCTGGAACCGCGAGGCAGCCTCCGTCGCCGCCACTGCGCGCGAGCAGGGAGTGGCTGTGGTGATTTCTCCCCACGGCGGGCTCATGCCCTACACCATGCGCTATGAACAGCCCACGGAGAAACTGCTCAAGCGCATAACCTTCCAGAAGACGATGCTCGAAGCCGCCGAAGGCGTGCTTGCCACGAGCCGCGAGGAGGGCGAAAGCCTGCGTAAGCTGGGGTGGCAAGACCGCATAGGCATCGTGCCCTCGGCCATTCTCGACAGCACCATCACTGCGACAGAAATGGCGGCAGCCATCCTGAAATTCTATACAAAGGTCATAGACACACGCTATCGCCGCCTGATGACATCCTCTGAGCGCGAAGCCGTGTGCTCGCTGCTGCGGATTGGCATAGCCCCCGACACCGACAACGCACCTATAGCAGGCGACAGGATGCGCACGCTGCGCACACTCAACGCAGCACAATGGCAGCGAGTGATGCTGCTTTGCCACGACGAGGACATACGCCACCTGGCCGACAAGGCAACAGCCCACCTGCTGCTCCACGTGCCCAACATCAACATAGCCGAGATAGACCGCTTCCCCACCCCACTGAAGAAAGCTCGCGGCCCGCTCGCCACCGACCACCTGCTCGACCAGAACAAGGAGCGCAGCCAGCAACTGGCACGGCTGACCGCCAAGGAACCGCTGCTGAGGCGCATCTTCACGGCAATAGAGAACATTCAGTACCACCACAGGCGCAACGAACTCTCGCTCCACCATCTGGCCGATATGTTCGCCATGCTTCGATACGAAGACTACGACGAAGACCGCTTCGACTACATAGCGCGCACCATGAGCAGCTACAAGCAGGCAGGAAGAGTGCTGCAAGTG
>ODAJ014764269.1_pt1 | contig 35932 bp, 11 predicted proteins | sample 1539241 | NCBI WGS metagenome assembly ODAJ01 (sample SAMN02144231, study PRJEB22623) | gut metagenome | biome: sheep rumen | host: Ovis aries | place: New Zealand
CGGACGTACAGCGTAGCCTTGGCCGTAGCCGGAGTCGTGTATTCGCCCTGCAGGAATTCGCCCGTGTTGGCACTGCGGAAGGTGTATCCGCTGCCCGAGGGTTGCAATATCCACACCTGGTCCAGCTTGCTCAGGGCCTTGGCCGTGGTTGTGGCCTTGCCCTTGGTGGCAGTGGACAGGTAGTACGACGTACGTTTGCTCTTCACGCGGTACAGGCCTTCTGCAAAGTCCTGAGCCGTAACAGTCATGCTGCTGGCAATGGCCAGAAAAGCAGTTAAAAGAAGCAGGAATCGTTTCATGGTATAATAGGTTTATTTTACATTCTTGGCTACAAAGTTACAAAATTTAATCAAGAATTTCGCACATTAAAAAGAGAATATGCCGTATTTTACGAAGAATTATTGTAATTTTGCACCCAAACTATTGATATGGCTACGATTAACGACTTCTTCCAGTTGCTGAGTTCCTACCTTTGGGGCTGGCCCATGATTGTCCTGCTCCTTGGCACCCACATCTTTCTGACCTTCCGCCTGCGCATTCCCCAGCGAAAACTGCTGACGGGCATACGCCTCTCGGTGCAGGGCGACCGCGACGCCAAGGGCGATGTCAGCCAGTTCGGAGCCTTGGCCACGGCCCTGGCTGCCACCATTGGCACGGGCAACATCGTGGGTGTGGCCACAGCCGTGGCGCTGGGTGGTCCGGGGGCCGTATTGTGGTGCTGGCTGACGGGCATCTTCGGCATTGCCACCAAATATGCCGAGGGACTGCTGGCCGTGAAGTATCGCGTGCGCGACCAGGACGGACATACCTACGGCGGCCCCATGTACGCCCTGGAGCGTGGGCTCGGCATGAAGTGGCTGGCCGTGCTCTTCGCCAGTTTCACGGCCCTGGCCTCCTTCGGCATCGGCTGCACGGTGCAGGCCAACAGCATTGCCCTGCTGGCCAACGAGACCTTCGGCTGGCATACCTCGCTGGTCGGACTGGTCGTATGCCTGCTGGCGGGCTTCGTCATCCTGGGCGGAGTGCGTGCCATTGCCCGTGTGTGCATGGTTCTCGTGCCCTTCATGGCCCTGCTCTATGTCATCGGCTGCATTGCCATCCTGTGCATGAACGGCCCCTACGTATGGCCTGCCATACAGCTCATCGCCCACTCGGCCTTCAATCCCGAGGCAGCCGGAGGCGGTTTCGTCGGTTCCACGGTCATGCTGGCAGCCCGCTATGGCATAGCCCGCGGACTCTTCTCCAACGAGAGCGGCATGGGCTCGGCCCCCATCGTGGCCGCTGCAGCCCAGACGCGCAACCCCGTGCGCCAGGCTCTGGTCTCCAGCACGGGTACCTTCTGGGACACCGTCGTCATCTGTGCCCTGACGGGACTGGTGCTGGTGAGCAGCATCTTGGCCTACCCCGACATTTCGTGTGCCGACGGTGCTGCGCTCACGAAAGTCGCCTTCTCCAAGATTCCCTACATCGGAGCACCACTGCTGGCCTTCGGCATACTCACCTTCGCCTTCAGCACCATACTGGGATGGAGTTACTACGGCGAGAGTGCCGTCTGCTACCTCGACAAGACGGACAAGGGAAAGGGTAAGGAAGGCGTACATGGCAGTTCGCGCTTCTACCGCATTCTCTACATCGTGGCACTGTTCTTCGGCAGCATCATCAATCTGGACATCATCTGGAACATCGCCGACAGCATGAACGCCCTCATGGCCATCCCCAACCTCGTGGCCCTGCTCCTGCTCAGCAAAGTTGCGGCCCGCGAGACCGACAAGTATCTCTGGGCCGACCGCCTGGACGAGGAAATGGAGGAGGAATAAACCTTTCGACCACGAATAGACTTTACGACCACGAATAACAGGCCACGAATTACGCGAATTAGACATTTATACCACGAATAACAGACCACGAATTACACGAATAACACGAATAGCACGAATAACAGACCACGAATTACACGAATTACACGAATTGGTACCCAATGATTTACTGGTAGGGCGTAGCCAATTCGTGCAATTCGCGTAATTCGTGGTCGAAAAGTGCAATTCGCGTAATTCGCGTAATTCGTGGTCGAAAAGTCTAATCCGTGGTCCTTAGTCCTTTATCAGGCACTTGCCCGTCATGTCGGCCGGCTGTTCGAGGCCCATGATGTGCAGGATGCTGGGAGCCACGTCGGCCAGCACGCCGTTCTCGACGCGGGCATTCTGGTTCTCCGTGATGTAGATGAAGGGCACGGGGTTCAGCGAGTGAGCCGTGTTGGGAGTGCCGTCGGGGTTGATGGCATTGTCGGCGTTGCCGTGGTCGGCAATGATGATGGTCTCGTAGTCGGCGGCCAGGGCAGCCTCAACCACCTCGCCCACACACTGGTCCACAGCCACCACGGCCTTCTCTATGGCCTCGTAGATGCCCGTGTGACCCACCATGTCGCCGTTGGCAAAGTTCACCACGATGAAGTCGTACTTGTTCTCCCGGATGGCAGCCACCAGTTTGTCCTTCACCTCGAAGGCCGACATCTCGGGCTTCAGGTCGTAGGTCTGCACCTTGGGACTGGCCACCAGTATGCGGTCCTCGCCCTCGTAGGGAGTCTCGCGTCCGCCGTTGAAGAAGAAGGTCACGTGTGCGTACTTCTCCGTCTCGGCCGTATGCAGCTGCTTCAGGCCCTTGGCCGAGATGTACTCGCCCAGGGTGTTCGTGACGTTCTCCTTGGGGAAGAGGATGTGCACGCCCTTGAACGAAGCGTCGTACGGAGTCATGCAGTAGTACTGCAGTCCGGGAATGGTCTTCATGCCCTGGTCCTCCATGTCCTGCTGTGTCAGGACGATGGTCAGTTCCTTGGCACGGTCGTTACGGTAGTTGAAGAAGATGACCACGTCGCCCTCCTTGATAGTGCCGTCCACGGTGGTGTTGTTGATGGGCTTGATGAACTCGTCCGTCACGCCCTCGTCATACGACTCCTGCATGGCCTCCACCATGTCCGTAGCCTGCTTGCCCTCGCCCTGTACGAGCAGGTCGTAGGCCACTTTGATGCGGTCCCAGCGCTTGTCGCGGTCCATGGCATAGAAGCGGCCTATGATGCTGGCCACCACCGTGTTGGTGCCTTGGATGTGGTCGGTGAGCTGCTGGATGAATCCCTTGCCCGAGTGCGGGTCGGTGTCGCGTCCGTCCATGAAGCAGTGCACATAGGTGTGCTTGATGCCGTACTTCTCCGAGATGTCGGTGAGTGTGAACAGATGCTCCAGGCTGGAGTGTACGCCGCCGTTCGAGGTCAGTCCCATGAGGTGCACGCTCTTGCCGTTCATCTTGGCATACTCGTAGGCCGAAATGATTTCCTTGTTCTGCAGAATGGAGCCGTCCTTGCAGGCGCGGTTGATCTTCACCAGGTCCTGGTAGACGATGCGTCCGGCACCGATGTTCAGGTGTCCGACCTCCGAGTTACCCATCTGTCCGTCGGGCAGACCCACGTTCTCGCCGCTGGCCAGCAGCTGGCTGTGGGGGTACGTAGCGTTGATTTTGTCCAGGTTGGGCGTGGCAGTCTGATAGATGACGTCGCCCTTCTCTTTGTTTCCGATACCCCATCCGTCGAGTATCATCAAAAGTGCTTTCTTTGCCATAATCTTATTTTTAATTTAAACTTTTACCTTATTTATATGCATCAGCGCATAAATTCGGGGCAAAGTTACAGATTTTCGAGCGAAAAGCCAAACAAATTTGCGTTTTCACTCATTTATTCGTAACTTTAGCACCGTGAAACCACTATTGCGGTACATATTGCCCCTCCTGTGCGCCCCTCTGCTCGTCTCCTGCGGTCGGGCCGACCGCAGGAGACGAAAAGAACAGTGAGTCAAAACCTTTGCCGAACGGAACGTATTTCGTAACTTTGCAGCACCCGGCAACGGGCAAATGGAGTATTTAAGCACCTGTTATATTAACTAAAAAGAACAAAACACTTTATGAAAGAACTGAAAGGAACAAAAACCGAGAAGAACCTGCAGGAAGCCTTTGCAGGTGAGTCGATGGCACGTAACAAGTACACCTACTGGGCTTCGAAGGCCAAGAAGGACGGATACGTGCAGATAGCCGCCATCTTTGAGGAGACTGCCGCCAACGAGAAGGAGCACGCCAAGATGTGGTTTAAGCTGCTGGAGGGTGGTGCCATACGCTCTACGGCCGAAAATCTGGAGGCTGCCGCCGGTGGCGAGAACTTCGAGTGGACAGACATGTATGCCCGCATGGCCCGTGAGGCTCGCGAGGAGGGTTTCCCAGAGATAGCCGAGAAGTTTGAGGGCGTGGCCGCCATTGAGAAGGCTCACGAGGAGCGCTACCGCAAGTTGCTGGACAACGTGAGGAAGGAGCGTGTGTTCTCGAAGGATGGCGACGTCATCTGGCAATGTGCCAACTGCGGTCATATCGTCATCGGACAGAAAGCCCCTGAGGAGTGTCCCGTATGCAACCATCCGCAGTCGTACTTCCAGGTAAAGGCTGAGAACTACTAAACGGCCTATGGCCGCTCGGCCGCTTATTCATCCATCGGATAACGGACACCCCACTGCCGGCGTAGACCATCCATGAGCTGCATGATGTAAAGCGTCTCGCGGTGGGGCATTTCGTGTGGCTCCAGCAACCCTTCGCTCAGGGCCTGCCTACAGGCCAATAACTAAATCAATTGATACTTTAAAAACACTACAATACGGTATCTATATCGTAAGAATCGACATAGGAGGACAAATTTTCACGCAAAAGATAAAGATTTAATCCGAAATATTGAAATTATTATTGAAAATCCTTAACTTTGCAAAAATACAGAAAACACAACCGCCATGAAACACCAATTATTATTACTTTTCCTACTCTCTGTATCCACAAGCCTGATGGCAAAAGTGAAGGGCTATCCTACTATATTCTCTGAATACAAAGAGGAGGTTCAACAGGCTCATCCCGATACACAGGCCGACTCCATCCTAACCACCAACATATGGATGACGTACTACCATACAGCCGATGGTGAGTATGCCTTTGCCAAATATAAGGCCACATTGAGTGACAGCATCATCGCCGGAAAGGAATACATGAAAGTAATAGTGGAGAACAGGGACACCCTGCTATACCGCCAAGAAGGTGACAAGGTTTATATGTGCTGGGATGGGCAGGAATTCCTCATTCTGGACTATGGACTGAAGGAAGGCGACACCTTTGAAGACGCATGGGGCGAGAAATTCCTTGTGACGAAGTGTTTTACCTTCGACACACAAAACGAATACTACGGATCCTGGCGGAAATGCCGGGCCACCTTCATCGGCCCGCCGCCAAAGTTCCTGCATCTGCAGTCCTTAGAGGATAGTACACACGAGGACGAATGGCAGGAAGGAATGGGTTCCGTGGAATGGGGCATCATTCCCTTCCCAATATTCAAGAAACTTAAAGCATTCGCTCAAGAACCATCAAAGGCACATCTGACATATGGCAATTCCATAGGCACGCCGCTCAGTAATCGCATGTTCTGCCAGATGGAAATGATAGAAGAGGATTATGCGACCATTCCCTTCAACCATCTGCACGGCAGCGGCTACGAGGTCTCATACTCATTCTCCGCCGACACACTATGCATCATGGACAAGGCTTTCATTGGAGACCATCTGAACACTGCCGAATGTGAAATCAAAGGTAATACGATTTCCATCAACACCACCTCTGAATATGATGATTGGAAAAGTTACTATTATTTCAATCTTAAAATTTACGGAATCAAGGCAGGTAAGTACGATATCTACTTGAATGGAAAACTGCGCCGCGAGGCTCTGGCCTGTGAGGATACGGACGGCATAGAGGGAATAAGGGAAGGAGGAAACCCAGATATTCTCTATGACCTCAGCGGAAGACGCGCCACCCAACCCGCCAAGGGCATCTACATCCGACAGGGCAGGAAGGTGGTGAAGTGATTGAGGTGTAAGCGCGAAGTAGCGCCGTGCCTCCTTATGCCTTACGCGCGCGCACTAAAGGGTTTTCCCCCGAAATATCGTCACATCGTCACTCGGAGGCATATAACCATCTCATTATCTGCATGTAATCCGAGTGACGATATGCGTGACGATGGGGTGACGATAGTTACCGAAGCAGTGGCCAAAGGTTCTTGAAGCAGTGGCTAAAGGTTAGCGAAGCAGTGGCCAAAGGTTACCGAAGCTTTGCCTCGTCCCATGCGTGGGACACGCTCGTTCAATACGTCGTATGAGGCCGTCCCATGCGTGGGACAATGGGAGACGACGCGTCGATTTATTCGACTCATCCCATCGTTTGGGGCAGATTTTTCGTCTCAACCCCCCCATTTTCGGCATTTTACCCTCACGCCCTCACTCTACCCTCACGGCCTACATGGCCGATAAACAGGGGCATCGTGAGGGTGTGAGGGTAGTGAGGGCAAATTTTAACCCTGGTATACACAAACCTTGGACGGGACTATTCCGTCGGCCAAAGGGTGCCGGTGAGGGGCTGGCCCTGGGGCGAGAGGCCTTCGGCAGAGACCTGGAGGCGCGCCTCGCGACTGCCCGTGAAGAAGCGGACAGTGGCCGTGCCGTTGGCATCGAGCAGGAGGTTGGGATTCCAGTAGAGGGTGCGACGATAGTCGGTGGGCTCGGCAGGGCGCTGGCGCGAATAGTCGGGCTGATAGAAGTCGTCGCAGACGGCGAAGCCCGTGAGCGGCATGTGGCGGTCGCGCCAGGTCATGCGCTGTCCGCCTCCGGGCACGGTGCGGAGGTCGATGGTGACGAGGGGCTGGTCGGCCTGGCTGTAGCGGGGGTCGCCCTCGCAGCGCGGGGCGTAGTCGGTGTAGATGTATACCATGTCTAGGCGAGGCAGATGGTCGAAGACGTCCTTCATGGCAGGGGACTTGAAGGGGGCGGTCTGGACGGACATCTTCAGGCGGCTGAAGCGTGAGTCGTTGTCGAGCATAGACGAATGGAGTTCGGCCTCGTTGAAGAGGGCTATGTTGGTGCTGGAGTGTTCGGAGTTGGTGCGCGTCTCCACGAGGTAGGCCCGCTCCATGCCCATGTCGCCGATGAAGGTGCGGGCCACGTCGTCGACGAAGCGGCGCGCTCCGGTGAAGTAGCCGGGGCAGAGGCCTGCATCGATGGTCTGGTTGAAGGCGTCCTGTGCGTCGATGACGAAGGCTGGCTTCGAGGAGTCGAACTTGCGCATGACGGTGTGCCGGGCACGTACCACTATCTCGTCAAGCGTCGCCTCCATCTCGCCCATTGTGGGGCGGCGCCCAGTGGCTGGGCGATGCAGGGGGCGCATCTTGGGGATGGCCGTCTGGTAGAAGTCGTAGGGGCGCGGGAAGCGGGGGTGTATGTTATGGATGCGGACGTAGAATTCGGGATAGTTGAGGCGTCCCTTGTTGTCCTCGTTCACGGCCACCCAGGTGTGCTGCTTGCCGGGCTTCCAGCGTGTGGTATCGGAGGCGGCGAGCGAGAAGTAGCATCCCTCGTAGAAGCGCGGGGCCTCTATCTTGAACTGACCGCCGGAGAAGGTGGTCATGTCGCCTTCCACAATGCCGTCCTTGACGCCTGGCTGTACAAATTCGGCGTGCAGGAGCACCTCGTTCTTCAGGCGGCCACCCTCCTGGGCCGTGGTGCGCCCGTATCGGGCTCCGGCGTTCATCTCGTGGGTGTGGCCCCAAAGGGCCGTCAGGGCAGTGGTGGCTTCGTGGGAGTCCTCGAAGAGTCGTACGATGTTCTTCTCGGCCAGGGTGACGATGTCGGGCGACGAGGGGCGGTCGTAGAGGGGAGTCCCAGCGGAGTCCTCTCCTTCGATGAAGCTGGCTATGAAGCTGGAGCGGGATATGATGTCCTCCTGCTGCTCGGCCTGGTAGGGCATGACCTGTCCGGTGATGACCTCGGTGCGTTCGTAGGGCTGGGTGAGCGTGAAGGCTCCGGGCGTGGCCATCTGGTGCCACGAATAGCGTCGCCATCCCTGCACCATGAGCAGGAGGTCGAGTGCCGTGCGGTGCTCCGGGTCGTCGGCCTCGAAGAAGTGTCCGGGATGCTCCACGAAGCCGCGTATCTGGCTGCTGAGGAGCATCTCGGTGAGGATGTTGCCCGTGTCGAAGGTGTAGTCGGAGTGGCCTGCATCGCGCACGGCCAGACTGACACCGCCGGACTCGGCCGACGGGCACTGGAGGCTGAGGTTGACCTCTTCGTAGGGCTGATACTTAGACTTCAGGCCTGAGAAGGTGATATTCTGGGGCTGGAATCCGGGCTGGCGCACGAAGACGAGGCGGTCGGCATAGATGCGTCCCTGGGCATTGAAGACGGTGAGTTGGATGACTCCGGTGGGCAACTTCGACAGTGGGACGAGGGCGGACAGCGTTGCGCCCTGGCCCAACTGCTGGAAGTCCTTCTGGATGCCATGGCACGAGGCCGTCAGTCCCAGGGGCTCGCTGGCTGCCGTGCCGTGGGTGCGGAGCTGGAGACGGATGCCGTCGGCGCCGACCTCGGCCTGCAGGGCCACACCGTCCTCTACGGCCTTGGGCAGGCTGACCTCCTCCGTGCCGCCTTCCCATTCGAAGAGGGCCTTTCCGGCGGTGCCTTCGAGGGTGAACATGCCACGGCCGCGGCTAATGGTCTCGGCCTCAATGTTTAATCCGCCATCCACTATTCTCAGTTTCCCCTGCAGGTGCTTCCCGTTCTCGTCGTTTGCCTCGAAGGCCACGCGGTTGGGCACTCCGGCAACGAGACTGCCGCCCTCGGGATAGAAGCGGACCACGGCGCGGGGTTTCTGCTCCGTCTGTGCCACCTGTCGGCGCATGGGGCGGAGGGTCATCTCCTGGGCATAGTCGCCTGCCTGAAGGGGACGGTCGTAGACGGGGAAGACGCGGCTGTAGAGTTTCTCGTAGTCGCGATAGTAGTCGCGGGCCAGGTCCTTCGAGAAGAACCATTCCTCGGCCTGCCGTGTGTGGGGGTGTTCGGTCACGCCCCAGTTGAGCTGCCAACGGGTGTAGGCCCGCAGTTCGTAGTAGCCGCCGTAGAGCGAATCGGGCAGCACGAAGGAGCCCGTGCCCTGTCCGCCCTTCAGTTCTATCTTTTGGCGCTCCACGAGGTAGCCGTCGTTGTTGAGCAGCTCCACATACAACAAATGGCTCAGCGACGAGGGACGTTCGTCGCTGAGCCACGTGTAGGCCTTGAAGTATAGGGTATCGCCCAGATAGTAGGAGGTGTTGTCCATGTGCAGGAAGACTTCCTCCTGGGGCAACTTCTCGCCGAAGAGTTTCAGTCGCTGTGCCCAGCCGTCGAGGTCGGTGGGCTGTTGTGCGGCGCACGCGGCGCCGAGAAGCAGAGATATCAAAAGATGGGTAAGGCGTAATCTCATCACTATATGGTTTTTACGAAATGCTGTGCAAAGTTACACAGATTCTGGGATTCAGACAAATTTAGTGCCTGATTTATTCTAAATGCGGCCATTGCTTGCTTGTTTGACCATTTTTCAGTATCTTTGCATGCGAACTAACTAACCTATAAAAATGAAAAAGAAAATCTTATTCCTTATCGGACTGGTGGCATGCACCCTGAGCCATGCTGCCGACGACTTCCGAAGCAACGTGGTGGCAGGCGAGGGTGCCTGGTGCTGGTTTGCCGACCCGCGAGCCTTGCACTACGACAACTCTGTGTCCTCCGTCTCCTCTGCGTCCTCTGTGCAGATTAATGCTTCGTACATCGGCTACATCGACATACACGGCAACGTCATGGCCACGCAGTACGACTGGCTCCGGGGCCGGAAGACCGACGTACTGGTGCGTTCCTACTTCCAGCCCGACGACCACAACAACCCGACGTTCCTGGTGCTGCCCGACGAACGCGTCATGATCTTCTACACGCGCCACACCGACGAGCCGAAAATCTGGTACCGCATATCGAAGCGGCCGGGCGACATCACGGCGCTGGGCGAAGAGAAATACCTGACTACGGCCAACAACACCACCTACCCCTCCCCCTTCATCCTCTCGGACGACCCCGAACACATCTACCTCTGCTGGCGAGGCATCAACTGGCACCCCACCCTGGCCCGACTGACCATGCCCGACGCGAACGACAACTGCAAGTTCGACTTCGGACCGAAGCAGATAGTGCAGTCGACCGGTGCACGCCCCTACTGCAAGTATCAGTCGAACGGCAAGGACAAAATCTACCTGGCCTACACCACCGGACACCCCGACAACGAGATGCCCGACTGGCTCTACTTCAACGTCATCGACATCAACAAGGGACAGGGCCCCATCCTGCGCGACCTGGCCGGCAAACAGCTGAGCGTCATACAGAACGGCACCTTCAACGTCAACAAGACCGACGCCTACGCCACATCGTACCCCCTGACCATTGTGGACAACACGGCCAACATACGCAACTGGGTGTGGCAGATAGCCTTGGACAAGGACGAACGTCCCGTCATCGCCTATCCACACATTGACAATGCCAAGACCTCGCACGTCTACTGGTATGCCCGCTGGACGGGTTCGGAGTGGCGCCGCACATGGGTGCAGTATGCCGGACATGCCTTCCACCAGAACTGGAACTCGACGGAGCGCTGCTACTCAGGCGGCATGGCACTGGACCCCGACAACGTGAACGACCTGTACCTCAGCATACCCACCAAGGACGGCAAGTATAACAAGGACGGCGTGTACGAAATCTGGAAATACACCATCGACGACGAAGGAAAGGTGGCCGCATCGGTACAAATCACCAAGAATTCGCCCAAGAACAACGCACGCCCCTTCGTGCTGCCGGGCTCCAAGGACGCCAAGCTGCGCCTCGCATGGATGCAGGGCGACTACTATTACTGGATGGTGAACAAGAACTACCCCAAGGGCTACCCGACCAGCATCCTGTGTGACTACGAGTGGACGGAAGAGCTGACCCCGGAGAAGGAAGGCGAGCGCCCCACGTGCATCTGCTTTGGCCCGGGCGAAACCCTGCTGCTGGGCTTCATCCTGAACCAGGAGAAGTACGAGGGCACGCTGTTCCGCCTCGCCAACGGACTGGAGTATCGCATCAATGCCACGACGAAGCGTCCCGAGGTGGTCTACAACGGCACCACATACACCAGCCAGAACGCCCTGTACACTAGCGACAACTGGGCCACCGGCAGCACAGGAACGAGTGGTGACAACCATCCCACGAAAATCAAGAAACTCGTCGTCGGACTGACCTACGACGGCCATCAGCTTATTGTCTATCGCAACGGATTGGTGGACCAGGTGGTGGACATCGAAGGCATGGCCAACAGCGACGTGGATGCTTGGGACGAAACGTTCCCTCACACCTGTGCCTCAGTCTCAACGTACTATGCCGTGGCCTCGCCCATTACGGTGCAGGCACTGACGAAGGATGTCAAGGTTTCAAACCCTAACCTGCCCTCGAAGTTTACGAATGGTGACTTCGAGGGACAATACTCCGTTCAGCAGGGAAGCGGTGTCAGCAGCGACCGCGCCATCTACGTCCCTGAGGGATGGACCGTGGAACGCTCAAGTGGTAACGAGAACGACATCACGGCACTGAAGTCGGGCGACCTGTACTTCGGTCAATTCTTTGGTTCGCTGGCAAAGCCTGCCACCAACGGCAACCAGACGTACTGGATCCGGCAGAACTGGGGTACACCGACACTGACACTATCCCAGGAACTGCGGTTGCCCGAAGGCCGATACACACTGGACTGCGACGTGTGGAAAAGCGGACTGGGAGGCGATGCCTACCTAAGTGTGGAGACGGAGGACGGCCCAACCGTACAGGCTCCGACAGTGGAGAACAAGACAGCATGGCAGCACATGAACCTTGAATTCGAGAGCGACGGCCAGTCTGCCACAACCATCCGGCTCACAGCCATGCACAACAACAACGGCTCGGAGAAAATCATCGGCTTCGACAACGTGGTGCTGCACCGGAAAGGCGACGTCAATGACGACTACAAAGTCTCGGTTGCCGACGTCACGGCCCTGGTGAACATCATCCTGAAGAAGGACAGCGAGGGCTACGACACGAAGTGGGCCGACGTGAACGAAGACGGCGACATCACCGTTGCCGATGTCACGGCCCTGGTGAATATCATCTTACACAAATAATGTAAAAAGAGACATGAGGCGCGCTGCATCGTCCATCCTGGCGGTTTTGTTCCTGTTGGTCTGCAACTGCATGGCCATGGGGCAGAATGCTACGGACGAGACCATGGGCACGCCGCGAGAGTTTTCGGCCCGGGTGCTGGACGACGAATCGGGCGAACCGTTGGCAATGGTGGGCGTGTACGTCTCGAACGACAACACGACGCTGACCAACTTCGACGGAGAGTTCTCCATCCGCGCACAGGCCACGGACGTCATCCGACTGACCTGCGTAGGCCGGCAGACCCTGTACATCGAAGCGCAGAAGTTGCCGCAGACCGTCAGGATGACAATACTGCCCGGTACGCTGTCTGAGATAACGGTAAGGGCCTTCGACGGCACGATGCTGCAGATATCCCGACAGATGGAGAAGGGATTCAACAAACGGAAGCAGAGAAGAGCACAGTACTTCTACCGGCAGACGTCTGTCATCAACCAACAGCAGGACATCGTGGAAGCCTTCATACAGGCCCGGTCGGCTGCCAACCTGCGCAATCTGGAATTCGTGAGCGGACGGCACGGAGAGGCGACAAGAAACCAATGGCAAAACTCCATCTTCAGCAACATGAACCTCCACCATGTGCTGGAACTGGGAGCCATGACACGCGACGTTCCCTTCTGGGACAAGTTGCTCACGCCACTGGCAGCCAGCAATCAGGAGTATATCTACACACAGGGGAAGAAGTCGGAACGGGTGCGGGGCATTGCTTACTACCAGCATGTCTATCACATCGACATCAAGGAGGTGAACAGCAACGACCAGCAACTCTATCGGATAGAATTGGAACCACGCGAAGGGACGGGCCTCGTGCAACCCATCATGGCAGGAACCCTATACGTAGACCGACAGACCATGCAGGCACAGGCCTTCGACGGGAAGTTGCTCAACACGGCACTGGAATTCAGCCGCAGCCAACTGGAGAGCCCGCTGAAGGTGGCGCTGGCGCTGGATTTACACATCCGATACCGATACGACCACGGATTCCCCGAGGTGGCAGCCCTATCGATGCAGGCCTCGTTTGACAATTTCCAGACGCGAACGATGCTCTTCAACGTGGAAGGTCTGAACCTTAGCCGGAAGCAAAGCCGAAACGCTGCCAAGGCCAAGGAGAACATGATTGCCAGCATCAGCGAAGCGGGCTACGACAGTACGTTCTGGGCCGAGAACGAAATTATCAAGCGCACGGAGGAGGAACGCCGCATAGCCGAGGGACGAATCAGCAGATACCAGGCCCGCATCGACTCGGCCCGCGCCGCCCACAATGCCCTGCCCCCGCTGGAACGGCTGGCCGACCGACTGAAACAGTTCGGGCAGGCCATTCCGCAGGAAAAGGTGTACCTGCACATGGACAACACATGCTACTTCCTGGGCGACACCATCTGGTTCGCAGCCTATACCCGGCGGACCGACAACGACCAGCCAAGCCGCATCAGCCGGGTGCTATACGTGGAACTGCTGAACCACGATGGGTTCCTGGTGGAACGGAAACTGGTGGAGATGCAGGGCGGAAGGGGAAACGGCTACTTCGCACTGCCCGACACGCTGTATTCGGGATTCTTCGAACTGCGGGCCTATACGCGATGGCAACTGAACTGGGGACAAACGGTACACCCACATATAAAGGTTTCGGAGAACCAATTCTACAGCGAGGAAATGGCCAACGACTACTTCCGCGACTACGAAAAACTCTACAGCCGCGTGTTCCCCGTCTACGACAAACCGCGCCAAGCGGGCGATTTCACCCGAGACATGACACTGCGCCCCCTGCGACGCCAGTTCAAGAAAGAACCCGCTCCGCCCAAACTCAGGCTCCAACTGTTCCCGGAGGGCGGCGACCTGGTGGCAGGCATGCCCTGCCGGGTGGCCTTCGAGGCGGCACTGGAGGACGGCGAGGTGCGCGAGGGCTGTCTGTCTGTTTGGGCTAAGGATGAAACATTAAGGATTAAGAATGAGCGGGGCGAGGAGGTGAGTTCGGTGAGAACCGAGAACCGCGGCCGGGGCTCGTTCATCTTCACACCAGAAGAGGGGAAGACGTACGAGGCCGTATTCGTGGCCGATGCGGACAGTGCCGTGGTTCGGCAGAAGATAAAGGACATCTTGTCCGAAGGCGTGGCCTTAAGAGTAAACCGAAAGGGCGACACCTGGGACTTCAGCATCCACAGTGCCACAGGAAAGCCCTTGGGCCTTACCATCATGCATGAGGGGGTGGTTTCGCACTTCGTACAAATCGAGAATGAAGAGATAAGGATTAAGCATGACGAACTGCCAATGGGGGTGAACCAGGTGACGGTGTTTGACAGCATCGGGCATGTGTGGGCCGACCGGCTGTTCTTCGTCACCCGACCGTATATGGCCAAGCCGACACTTACCATCAGCGGGCAGAAAGAGAAATATGAGCCCTACGAAAAGGTGAGCCTCAGCATTCAGAGCACGACGACTGGGGCAACAGACATCTCCCTTGCCGTGCGCGATGCCAAATACCAGGACAACACCTTCGACACGGGCGACATCATGACCGAGATGCTGCTCTCCAGCGAGATTAAGGGCTTCGTGCCTCAGCCGCAGTGGTTCTTCGAACGTGACGACGAAGTGCACCGCCGCGGACTGGACCTGCTGATGCTGACCCAAGGGTGGCGACGCTTCCGCTGGCGCGACATGGCCGTGAAGGGGGAATGGGAACTGACACATCCCAACGAGCACACCCAGATGGTGACCGGAACCGTGAACAGTTACTACTTAGAAAACCACACGGAGAACGGCGACAAAGCGGACAGTGAGGGAATGGCTGCATCCCAGCCAAACAGCACGAATAGACTGGACGAACTGAACAAAAACAATCCCAAATTCCTGAAAAGAAGAGGAGTGAGAAAAGAAGTAACAGTGCATGCCGAGTTTGTGCGACAGACGGGGGGCAAAGGAGTAGTGGGCGAGACCATGACAGAGGACGGTCAGTTCAAGATAGACCTGCCACGTTTCTATGGCGACTGCGTCTTTTTCCTTGCCGCAGCCGACACCAGCGAGTGGGATAAGAAGCACCCATTGCAAATGAAGAAATTCCGTCAGCACGAATGGATACAGATGGAGGACGATGAGTGGGAACGCGTGCACGAGGATGCTGAGTTCTACGTCCGGCTCAACTTTGCCTATCCCAGATGGGTGAAGCCCTACACCTACTACCAAACCCATCAGGCTGCCCTGCGCAACCGGGGACTTGACAACGTCCTGCTGACCGATGGTACGCATCTTCTGAACGAGGTGACCGTACGTGCCCGACGCAACCGTCTGCGCAACCTCGACTTCCACAAGCCCGTCTACGTCATCGATGCCTACGAGGCCGGCAATGCGGTGATGGATGCCGGACTCATGACCACCCTGCACTCGGGCGATGTTGACGGCACAGGCAACTTCGGACTGGGGAAGGCCAACGACATCGCCTACGCCGCCATCACCAACTACATCAGTGACATGAACCTACACCGGGCTTTCGATACGAAACTCTACTACGACACCATAATGTTCGAGGCCATTTATCCCAATCGTGCACCAGCAGCATCCTATTGGAAGAACGATATAATAAGCCCTTTGGAAAGGCGGAGATACAGCCGACTGGAATACATCGACAAAATCTATCTCTACACCGACTATTCGCCTCGCCGCGAGGGCGACGAGCGTTTCGAAAGTTCGAATCAGCCCAGCGTGGAAGTTTCCCTGCACCGGTACCCCGACTGGTCGCGCCGTGTCACCTATCGCGACCGCCGCTACATCCTGCACGGATTTGCCTATCAGGAAGACTTCTACCATCCCGACTACTCCAAACAGAGGCCCACCCAGCCCACCGACTACCGCCGCACGCTGTACTGGAATCCGGAACTCAAGCTCGACGACAAGGGCCACGCCACCATCCACTTCTGGAACAACAGCCGACACACAACCTTGGAAGTGGAAGCACAGGGACAGGCCAGCGACGGCACCCTGCTCTACAACAACGTCAATTCGACGGACTCACGCCAACAATAATCCCAATACCATATTTATATCTACGCGCATGCACGTACACATACGCACGTTGCATGGCCAGGGCTCAATCGACGCGTCGTTTGAGCCCAATCGACGTGTCGTTTCAGCTCCATCGACACGTCGTTTGAACCTAAACGACGCGTCGATGAAAGCATGACGATAAATATCAGGAAAGGGACTGTGTCGTTTCATTCCGACACAGCCCCTTTATGTAATTAGATGTTGTGCATGTCCTTCTCATCGACGGTGCCCCACTTGCCATTGTTGCGCTTGTTCTTTATTTCTTCGGACTTGGTATCCTCCATTTCCCAGTCGATGGGGTATTTCTTGAGCGAGGCTTTATCTTGTGCCTCAATTTCGCCGCTGGCTCGTGGGTCGCTCCAGTAGGGCTGAATGCGGAAGTAGAGATGCTGATTCTTCGTATCGATGCTCGTCTTAGTGCCCCAATTGCTGCGGAAGTGGAAGATGAATGTGTAGATGCCCGTACGTAGTTTATTTACTACAAGTTTACGACGTATGAGCCTCTTGTCGCCATCGGGACCGAAGACGTAAATCTTGAGTCCCCACTCCCTCATTTGTGTTCCGTTCTGAACATTGACAGTGGTGTACACAGTGTAGTCACGCAACATTTGTTTTTCGTACACGGACTGTCCTCCCTTATCTTTGCCCTCGGGGTCGATATATGCTTGTTGCTCGTGTCCGGCAAAATCGAAGTCGTCATCCCATTTACCTTCGATCTGCCCAGCTTCTTCTGTAGTGATAACGGGATCACCCATTTCCAACAAGCATGCTTTGTCTTGAACCTCAATGAAATCGAAGAAATCGGTATAAAGGTTTTCTATCATTTGGCCCTTACCTTGGTTTTCCTCTGGTTTGTAATACTCGAATGTGCACAGGGCAGGAACCAGATATGCCTCAGTGATGGTGGTTTCTTTCTCTTTATCTTTCAGCACACCAATCCAGTCGAAGAAATAGGTTTTTCCCTCTTCAACCTCTTTCCAATCTTCGCCCGCCAACTTTTCTCCTGTATCCTTAACGGGCTGCATGTATATCCAGTTGTTGTCACTAATGGGTCCGAAATAGAGTTTCATGGCAGGATAGTACTTGCGGATGTTCAGCATAGACTGTATGCCATCAAGGTCTTTATACTGGTAGTAACCATGTATCATTACCAAGTCCATATCGTTGTTGTCTATCAAATCCTCGCCATACCGAGCTTTGCCGGAGCAGAAATAGACTTTCGGCCCGTAGTTATACGACCAGTTGATTAGGTGGACGGTACCGAACTTGGCAACCTGCTTATCCCATAGTTTAATCCCCAATGGGGCAACATGCAACTGTATGTCACCATACAAATCGCAATAGAACCTGATATTTCCAGAGAGATCCTTCCACCCTAAAGAACCCGAGGTTAGGGCTTCGCCGAGGTCTGCCGTGATTTTACCCTCTAGATAAGTCTCTACATTGAATCCACAGGTCACGCCCAATGCTGCAGCCACCTCAATTCCTGCAGCTGCACGGAACTTCATACCCATCTTAATAGAGCCATTTCCGCAAATAGACGGATCGACAAATTTTCCCTTCTCAACTTCATAATCAAGATTCTCCTTATCATGTCCTTTCCCTTTGACAACAAATCCCACGCGACGCTTTGCACTTGTATAAGTGAACGACGCGGATAAGCACCCATTCAGTTCAATGGTGGGCTCCAAAGAGGCTGTGGCAATGAAAGCAATAGGAACAGGAGTGGTAGTGACAATGATTCTGATTTGGGCGTTATTCCACTTTTTGTTAGTATGTACTCCAAAATCCCAACCATTGCGCGGAAGCGACTTCGAGGAAATGGCATCTTTCAGGCCATCTATAAGATCTGGATTAGGCGTCCCTACAAGATTTCGCCAAAAGTAATAATCTTGCTTTGCTGGGGGGGCCACCTTTGCCGAATATCCAAGTTCGGCCCTCACTACCCATTCTGACCAAGAGTCGGTATACTTCAGTTCATATCCACGATCCTTATCCTCTTCTGCATGGGCCCGAGAATAGTTGATGACTTGCAAAAATGTTGCTGCATAGAATCCCTTATTCAATAATTTGCCAGTTCGCTTTGCCTGTGCTTTTTTCACCAACTGATACAATTGTTCTCTGGCTTCAAATTTAAACAGAGATAATGCGGTCCCACTGTTCACAAAATCTTCCACGCCACGCGTATCAACCGAAAAATTTATAAACTCCGACTTTTTTGTGCCGTCTTTTGCATCGTCCTTGGCCCCCTCTTCAGAATTTTCCTCTTCTATGTCATCTCCACGAGTGAAATGTTTCAGTGAACGACGTTTAGCTGCAGCAGGACGTAATCCCTTATCCACGTCATACTCATTCCAGTCCATGATTATGGTATCGCCATTTTCGTTCACGGTCAATTCATAACCATAGTCCAGCAATTCTTCCTCTGACATACCTTCCAAATCAGCTGTAACCACATCTGCATCGATACAATAACTCAGATGTTCGTACACCTCATCTGTCGAAATCTTGGTGGCCACTACCTTGAGGATGCCACCAACATCTTCCACAGAGATTACCTTGTGATTCAGGCCATACGGAAGCAAATGGGAACAACCCGTGGCCAGCTTCATGCCCACATAGGGACGGAATTTCTCAGGCACATTGCCGTTGAAGTAAAGGATGGAGTCGTGTTCTACGCGCACAATGTAGTCCTCCTGTACCTTGTCCGTAACATACAGCACGCTGTCGGCAAACTGATAGGTAATGGTTCCGTACTCGCTTTCTACGGTATAGGGTTCGTCCTTTCCGCGGTCTTCCTCAGGAGTAACCCAGTCCTCCATGGAAAGCGTGCAACCGCCCAATAGGAACATTGTTGCTATGAGATAGATATATTTTTTCATGGCATCAGAATTTTATTTCAAACAAATCAGACAATGAACCATGGGCCTCTCCATCGAAGAAGGCATGCGTTGAAGTGGTATAGAGTATGCGATGAGCATGGTCATAACAGCGGAAATTGATTTGTGGAAGATAGTTGTCGTCTACGTCATCTGCGTCGTATTCATCATCTTCCCCGCCAATCCAATCATCCTCGGTCTCATCATACAAGATGGTAGAACCTACACGAAGACAGATATAAGATATGCCCTGAGAAACCATAGGACGCCCAATGGCACGACATTCATTACCCACAAAGGCTGCCACCTCCATATCTTCCGTAAGCGGTTTCCCATCCACAGTTACATGGGCATAGAACACCGTCTCGTAGGGCCAAACACGAGTGGCCGTCTCCCAGCGCGGACCGACATATACCATGCAACTGTCCTGGATGCGAGCCGAGACGGACGTGATGTAGATTTTCGTGCCACCCTCGCCCACTGCTTCCAACTTGTTGACACCACGCACGGCCACTACGTCATTGTTGACAGGCATGAAGTAGAGGTCGGTGATGTTCACCGTGTCGGGCGTGAAGACGGGATTGATGGCGAACGTGTCGCCCACCATCACATAGAAGGTGTCCTGTGGGAGCTGCATTTCCATGGCGGTCTCCACTCCTATCTCGTCGACATCGAAAAGCCCGCAACTGGTCATGAACAGACACATTAAGCTGATAAACCATAACGAGCCTCCTCCCCGCCTCCCTCGCAAGGGAGGATTGGCCGCTTTCAAGGCTTGTGGGCGTATGTTATACATCTTATTCATGTTTTATGTTTCTTAATATCTGTAGAAGCACGCTATTGCGCTGTCACTCTCACCGTGTTTGAGGACTGGCTGTGGCGTCCGTCCTCGAACTGCAACTCGATGTAGTATTCTGCCGTCTGGCCCTTTTCCAGTGTGTGCTCGGTGTAGCGCTGGTCGGCCTGCGCTGCAGACATATAGTACTTGAAGTCCTTATCCTCGGGACCTTTGCGGTAGATGCAGAAGTGCCACTCACCGCCAGGCAACTTATCTTCAGGGATGAACCATGTCAGGCGGACTCCGTCGTCGTAGCTTCCGGTGAGCTCTATGGGTATGTTCAGGACACGCGGCCCTTGATGTCTCCAGCTCACGGCCAGACTGCGACTGACGAAGGGCGAGGCATTGATGCTCTTCATGAAGTAGTAGTAACGACCTGTCTGAGAGTAGGGAGGATTGTCGCGCACGATGATGGTGTTGTCCTGGGTCTTCACGGAGTCGGCATCGTACTTGGCAAGGATTTGCCACTTGCCTTCTTCGCCCAAACGTCGATAAAGCACATGGCGCTTCATGTCGGCATCGGCACCTACTATCCACTCCATGTACATACCCGTCTCGTCGTTGTGGCTGGACTTGCCCAGGTGGGGCACAGTTGGCGGCGTGATGTGGGGACGTTCCACCTGTATCCAGTGCGACCACTCGCCGATGTTGGTCGAATAGTCCACGGCGCGCACCTTGTAATAAACGTAGCGCTGATTGGCGTTCAGGGAAACCGAGTCAACAAACGAGGTCTGTCGAATACCACCCTCGTTGCGCACAAGGAAATTATGGGTGGTGTCGTTGGCAAAGGCTATGTCGAAATAGTCTATGTCATCGTCCTCAATATAAGGCTGCCAGTAGAGGTCAATATATGCCCACTTGTTCATGAGTGCGGCACTGTCAGAGTCAACGTCTATCTCACGCACTACAGCCTGAAGGTTTGCAGGAGCGGCTGGGGCACGGAAGTCGGTGAGACGTACCTGCTGTACGAACGACTTTGCCTCGTTGCCTGAATGATCATAGGCAGCTACGTACATCACGCCTGTGCGGCGACCTGTCATGTCCAGGGCACAGATGGTATCGGTAGGCGGCAGCAGGTCGGGCGTCATCAGTCGCCAAGGTTCGCCATCGCGTTGCATGGCCTGATAGTAGATGCGGTAGCCGGCCATGTCCTCCTCTATAATGGGTTTCTCCCAGATGACATGTGCAATGACCTTCGACATGGGATTGTTATCGTCAGGACGCTCAATGACGATTGTCTTTAACACAGGAGGGAGAGGTGGCTGTACATCGGGGACAAAGACGGCGTGCTCGCCCAGTTCGTCGAGGTCGCCAAAGGCGTCGTAGCCCAGGATACGATACTCCCACATACCCAGTTCGGGTACAGAGTCAGCCAAAAGGCAGTAGTCTTCGCCCTCTCGTTGCTCCACCATGGAGACGTAAGGCTTACGTGTCACACGTTCCCATTGTCCGTTGACTTTGTCTCCCATGAGGGTGGTAGTCTGGCGGCGTTCCACTTCGAAACTGCTATGCTCAGAATCCCACCAGCCTATCTGCAACGTGCCGGGGGTTCCCAACGAGTCCACCATGCGTGTGGAATAGGGCTTGGGCGTATAGGGTTGGTTCACCACATCGTCGGCGCTACCGGGCTCAAAGATGAGGCGCACGTCGTCCCACACCGTAGGTTGTACGATGTAGTCGTAGGTGGCTCCGAGCTTCACATTATGGTCAGTCAGTCTGACGGCTAAGTCCTCGGCCAAATCCTTGCGCCACTCGGCCGTGAGCATGGAGAAACCATAGTTGATGTCTTGATCGCTGCTGACGTCCATGGTATTGCCCATGTGACCGTGATTCTTGTGTACGTTCTCCTTCTCCTCGCCGTAGAGCACATTCATGGCCACGAAAGCCACAGAGTCCGTGGGAGCATAGTGGTTGAGGAAGTGCTCCTTCGACTTTGGCTTCAGGGCGTAAGCCAGGGTGTCGATGTGCAAGCCTGGGTTATCCGATCCGTGCTCCACTCGCAGCACATTTACGCCAAAGGTGGCCAGATAGTTGTACGACACGAAATCCTCGGCCACCCATCGCAAGACGATGCTGTCACCATAGGTCCGCGTCAGGAGCCTGATTTTCGTCGTCACCCTTGGCAGCACCCGAGGTCGTCCCACGGTGGTGTGAGGATTGTGGGTGGCTGTACTGTCCTGCACCTGTGCCATGGCCGACGTTGCTGCGGCCAGCAGTAATAAACCCGTTATAATAGACTTTACTTTCATATTTCTAATTATCTCCATTTTTCTCACTTTCATTTTTAGAAATCAAACGGACTGCCGTAATTTCCCACTTGTACCGTTCCTGTAACCTTATTCTTGAAGCCCAGTTTTTTCAGTGTTTCTACAACGATAGACTTGTGGGAGGAAAGGGTTGCATTTGTCGTGTTCATAATTTTCACGGCCACATTGGAATCGTAGGTGAAGGCCGCCGAAACGGATTTTGCACTATTGGAATAGAACTTACCTGATACGTACAAAGTTTTCAGTTCCGGACAGTTATAGAAGAGGTAGCTGAAATCAGTCACATTAACTGTGTTGAGACTCGACAACGTAACTGACCTGAGTTTGGAACATCCGTAGAACATGGACTTCATCGTTGTTACTTCAGTAGAGTTAATATTCTCTCCGTCGAAGAAATAGGACATGTTACTGCAACCACAGAACATGTGGTTCATGGCCTTCACATTGCTGGTGTTCCATCCCTTAATATGGTTGCTATCCATCTGTGAACAATTATAGAACATGGAAGACATGTCGGTAACCTTCGAAGTTTTCCAGTTATCCGTATTTATGTAAGTAGCCCTGCTACAGTTGTAGAACATGTAACGCATGTCCGTGGCACTGGCTGTATTCCATTTCGACAGGGAGAAGGACCATATATTCTTACAATTGTAGAACATATACGAGAAGTCCTTCACTTTCGAAACATCCCAACTGCTGCAGGGAGCACTTTCCATGGCAGAGCAATCATAGAACATGCTTTTCATTGAGGTCACCTTGCCTGTGTCGAAATTGTTTCTCAGCGATGTCAGGCTACTGCAACCATAGAACATGTTACTCATATCTGTCACGTTGATGGTATTCCACTTGCTCACGTCAAGATTATTCAGCTTGTTACACTTATAGAACATGTAGCTCATGTCCGTCACGCTGACGGTGTTCCATGCGCTCACGTCGAGCGTAGCCAGATTGGTGCATCCATAGAACATAGACCTCATGGTATTCACCTTACTCGTGTTCCAGTTGCCGAGGGTCAGTTCCGTCAATTCACTACACCCATAGAACATGTTGTTCATCTGAGTCACCGTGGATGTGTTCCAGTTGCTCAAATCGAGGCTCTTCAGGCTGCTACACCCGTTGAACATATTTGTCATCTGAGATGTCACACCAGAGGTATTGAACTTGCTCACATCAAGCGTAGTCAGGCTGCTGCACCCATGGAACATCGAATACATGTTCCGCATTTTGTCCGTGTTCAGATTCTCAATATTCTTAATGGTAGTCAACCTTGCACAATTCTTGAACATACCAATACCAGTTGTCAAGTGGTAATCGGCGAACGAGGGATCGAACACCACGGTGGTCATCTTGTCTTTCACGGTAGATTGATATTTCCGGGTTCCAAAGTTGTCCACGGTAGATGTCAGGTCCGTTCCGCTCCAAACCTCTGTAATAGTCCTTCCGTTCTTGAAGGTGCCTCCCTTGCTGTACTGTTTGCCGTAGAAGAAGGTCAGCGTCTTGTTAGACTCTATCCAGATGGCTTGGGCTGCCTTCTTGTCGGACTCGACAAACTCTCCATGTGTGCCTTCATGGAAGTCTAACTTATCCACAACGGAACTCTTCACATTGCTCATGTAGGAAGAATGCACCTCTACCACTATGCCCGACATACCCACGAAGCCATAGGCTTTGCCGTTCAAGCTGGGGAAGGTGAAGTTTTGCCCAAGTTTCAGTGTTTTCAGATTATTGGCGTATCTGAACATATTGGTGGCATTGGTGACACTGGTCGTGTTGAACTTTGAAAGGTCGAGCGACTTGATATTCTTACACGAGTTGAACATGTACATCATGTTGGTGACCTTCGCTGTATTGAACTTCGAGACATCCAGTTTCTCAAATCCCGAATTGTAGAACATGTGCGACATTGTTGTCACCTTCGACGTGTTGAAGTTACTCAAATCGACTTCCTTCAGGCTGGTGCAACCGCTGAACGCATCCTCCATGTTGGTCACCTCGGAGGTGTTCAAGTACTTCATGCCACGAATCTCATTCAAATTTGCACAATGGATGAACCACGCCTTCATGGAAGTGGGACGGGCATTGACAAACGAAGGATCAAAGGCCACGGTGGTCACCTTGCCACTCACGGTGTTTTTCCATACTGGGAATACTGAACTGGTCTTGAGCACGTCGTCGCCTTGCCACTTCTGGGTCACCACCTGACCGTCGAAATAGTCACCTACGGGGAAACCATAGTAGAAGGTGAGCGTCTTCGTGTCGGCAGTCCAAATGGCCTGGGCCACCTTATCGGGTTCCTTGTCGTAGAACGTGCCCGTTACGCCCTCCACGAAGCCTAATTTCTCGATGAAACAGTCGCGGATACTTTCCAACTTGTCTGGCGGGGTAACCACTACCAGGTCGTGGACAGCATTGAACGAGCCTGCTTTGCCATAGAAGTCCGACTTATGAATATTTGACGGACTGAACAAGGTACCGACAACTAACTTGCGCAGCGATATGCAAGAATCCAGCAACATCGGTATGTCTCTCATGTTTGAAAGATCAACACTACCCAAGTCAAGGCTCTCCAGACTCTGGCAATTAGAGAACCAACCGAGCATGGAAGTATGTTTGCTCAAGTCAAATCCAGAGATGTCAATGCTCTTCAAGTTCCGACAATTATCAAATAGACTAAACATGTTACCATCCCTGACATTCGATACATCGAAATTATGGAGGTTGAGGTTGGTCAGACTGCGACACCCACTAAACATCATGCCCATCTCTTGTACATTCGACGTATTGAACGATGTGAGGTTGACACCCGTCAGGCTTCGACAGCCCGAGAACATAGCAGTCATTTTCGTAACGTTATCGGTCTTGAAGTTGCCACCAAGGGTGAGCGTCTTCAGGTTCGCACATTTATAGAACATGTATGACATGTCGGTGGCACTGGAGGTGTCCCAGCTGCTCAAATTGAGGGCGGTGCCATTATAGCCATTGAACATCCAACTAAAGTCCTTCACATTCTTCACATTCATGTACTGAAGGCCTGTAATGCTCTCCAGCTTACCTGCATCAAAAGCAAAGTAGCTTTTACATCTTGCAAGAGGCACTTGTGCAAACGACTGGTCAATGGTAACTTTCACAACGGGATTGTCTCTATCTGAAGTCCAGTTGTTCCAATAAAGGTCGTGTGTCATCACGTCCGTACCGGTCCAGACATAGTCGATTGTGTACCCATTGTATTTGTCGCCCACCTTCAGCGTAGTTTCAGATCCGAGGAACAGAAGTTCGGTGTTACCACCCACTTTGTATCGGATGATGTATGCAGGATAGATAAGCACGAGGTTGGGGAACGTGGACTTCGGACACTGGTCGAGAACCATCTTCTTACATTTATAGGGGATGTAGATGTAGCACTGGCGGTTCAGCCCTGAGAACATGGAGGTACAGCGTGTCAGTTTCTCACCCATGAAGGTACTCAGGTTCAAGTTCGTCATCGACCCACAGTTGTAGAAGAGGTTGTCCATGTTCGTCACCTTGCTCAAGTCGTAGTTCGTGAAGTCAAGTTCCGTCAGCGATTCGCATTTATAGAACATTTGCGTCATGCTTGTCACGTTCTTTGTCGATGTGAGTGCCGGTATCCGCTTCAGTTTCTTGCAGTTGTCGAACATATAGCTCATGTCCTTCACGTTCTCTGTATCGAATTCCTGGTTGAAACTCATGTCAACATATTCCAGACTCTGGCAATTATTGAACATGGCACACATATCCGTCACGTTCTTCGTATCGAAATCATAGACGAATGAGAGATTCTTCAGAGACTTGCACCCGTAGAACAGACGGTTCATGTCCGTCACGTTTTCTGTCTTCCAGTTGTAGCCGAATCCCAGTGACTCGATGGACTCACAGCCATAGAACATGCTGCTCATATCCGTCAGCTTGGCAGTACTGAATTTCCGAAGGTCAAGTTGCTTCAGCTTCACGCAGTCCTTGAACATGCCTCTCATCGATTTCACGCGTGAGGTGTTCAAGTTCGTCAATCCATAGATGTTCTCCAAATTCGAGCAACCACTGAACCAATAACTCGTGCTCGACGGAGATTGTACGAACGTTGTGTTGATGTACACATCCTTGATGTTCTCTTTGTAGTTCACCCAAGGAATAGAGGATGAATTGTTCTCCTTCGTGTTCAGCACATCCTTTCCTTTCCAGATGTCGATAACCTTGACCGCACGTGTCGTTCCGTTGCAACTAATGTTGTAGTTCGTACCCTTCTGGTAGTTTTCAGTGTTGCGAAGGAAGATGAGCACATTGCGTCCCTGACTTGTTACAGTACCATAAATGGCCTTGTAATTGTCGTCGAATGTGGCCGAAGGATTGCCTGGAATCTGATCCTTTATCTTGTCCACCAGCCCATAGTTGATGTTGCTCGTGAGTGTGCTGGGCACGTTGGTAAACATGCCGCCATAGTAATCCTTGTAGGTGAAGTTCTCGCTGTTACCCGTCAGGCATTTGATGTCCAGACGTTTCAGTTTTGCACAATCTGTGAACATATTAGCCGTGCGTGTCAGCTTCATACCCTCCAATCCGTTCAAATAGAGCCCGGTCAGCGCCCTACATCCTTTGAACATATTGCTGACATTCGTCAACGATTCACTGGTGAAGTTGTTCAACGTGAGACTTGACAGTGAAGAGCAACCCATAAACATTCCACTCATGCCCCCCACTTTTTGGGTATTAAACCCGTCAATGCCTTTTATCGTCGTGAGCGCACTGCAGTCACTGAACATAGCTTGCATGTCATCCACATTCGCGGTGTTCCATCCAGTCATGTCCACAGTTTGAAGGCTTGAGCATCCGGTGAACATCTTCGACATGTTCTTCACCTTAGCCGTGTTCATATCCTGCATGTATAGGCTCTTTAACTTGGAACAGTTATAGAACATGTACGACATGTCGGTCACGTTTGTCGTGTTCAGATAGAAACGGAGGTTATAGACTTCTTTCAAAGCCGTGAAGCTCCGGAACCAAGACTTAGTGGTTCGGATGTCGGCATCCTTGAACGATTTATCGAAGGTGACGGCAAAGCACTTGGCCTTTACTTTTTGCCATGCCACGTTCTCAAAGTCTTCCTCGCCATGCCAATAATAGACTATATTTCCGTCTTTAAACTTGTAGCTAGGATTATAAATAGAGTCAGAATAGAGGAAATATAGCTGATAGTCATAGTCATCGTCAATTGTGCAGATTGCCTGTAATTGTGGCTGGTCGTAGTGGGTGCGCAGGTGGTTCTGCTGTGCCGTGATGGCCGAAGTCATCTCGCCCAGATTCGTGGCCGTACCATTGTTGGCGTCGATGTTGAACGTCTTTGGCGAGGGACCGCCGCCGCGATTACTTTCGTAAACATACAGCCCCGAGGCAATGTCATAGGCATTGACTCGATACATATAGACGGAGAACTCGCTGACGGCCTCCAGGGCCTTGTCTTCGCGGAACTGGTCCCACTTCACGTTCAAGCTTGTGCCTGTTCCTCCCTCATAACTTTCGTTGTACTTGTTATTGTCACGCAGGTAGATGAGGCCTGGCCATCCCGCATCATTATTATATTTATAGGACAACTCACCAGATGTGTTCAGGCGGAAGAATAACAGGTTGGAGGCTTCAGAGCGCCAACGTTTACTCAGGTTCACGTTTTCAGCATCACCCGATTTCATGTCACTCTCACCAATAGACTGCCGGAACGAACGGTCATTCCTATCCAAATCCCAGTTACCGTATTTTGCATCGCCACCGAAGCAGTCGCCATAAATAAGCGGCAACTGGTACCAAGGTATCTTGACATTATAGCCACGCTTTTCAACCTCTATGTATTTACCACGGTTCATTCGTGTAAGCTCCTTGATGGCTGCATTCAGGTCCTTGTTGAATTTATCCTTGTCCCTGCCCGTGTTAGTATAGGTCTGAGCACACGAGAAGAATTGGTCTGTTAGCTCTTGGGTCTTATTCTTCAATTTGTTGCACAAGACGTCTGCCACGTCGTACACTGCAGTGTAGTCCTTCACCAAATCCTGGAAGCAGTAGGTGTAGTCCGTGTAGTGGTTGACATTGAGCGGTGTGACTGTGCTTGCCTTGCCATCCTGGTTGTTGGCGGTGATGCCGCCTACACTCTTCGACGTGGCTGGCAGCGGGAAGCGAGGCATATTCTTGTTCTTGTAGTACCAGTCGTTCCAGACATTGTACATCTGGTTGCGCACCTGATAGAGCGACTTGTTCTTTATGTCCTTCAGGAACTCGACGTTCACTACCGTTCCGTTGTAGTTGAAAATGAGCGACTCAGAACCGAACTTACAGCCAATCTCGTCAAAATTATAAGGACTAATCTCACGGTCTCCGATGAATACCCACTTGCCCAAATAGGCAAAGTACATGTACGGGTCGATGAGTCGATAAGGCAGGTTATACGGGGAATACTTGACATTCTTGAACACGAAGTCCTCATCGGTATATTTTTCTGACCTTTTTATACCTCCATTTGACAGTTTCGTTTCAGTCATATAATCCGCCTCATAGTCAATGACAGGCTGGCTGCTGATGCGAGCTCCGACGAAGGGATAGCTGTATGGCAGGGGCTCATTAATAGCCTTTGTGGTGGTCACCTGCCAAGAGTCGGTGTAGGTATTATTGTTGATTTTTACATCATGCGGCAATGTGGTCAGTGTCAAGTCCACAAGGTGGAAGGTGCTGTCTTTGTACTGGGCATATTTGTCCTTAATGGTTCCTGTCTTAGAGTGGTATTTATGCCGGTATGTGTAACAAAGTTCCAGATGATAGATTTCGTTGTTGTAGTCATAAGACTTGCCAGCATTGATGGCTGCATTCTTCGACGACGTGAAGTCGTAATAGCTACTAAACCTGCTTGCGGGTTCCAGATTGATGCATCCATTGTCTGTGATGTATTTTGCCGCGCGGGTTTGCGTGTCGAGCGTGTCTCCGGCAGCCGTTATTCCTGTCAGTCGCCATTCCATCTTATCCGCAGGCAGGGATGCGGAAATATCGCGATTCAGGGCGATGGTGGGCTTCATGATATCTTCATAATAGGCTGTAATGGTTCCTTCTCCACGGGTGTCCACCACGCGGGTGCCGTTCGTGCTGGGATAGGCCAGAGCGATGTAGGGTTCCAGGTTGCGCAGCGAGTCAGTGATAATCTTCTCTTCCTCGTCACTCTTCACGCGGAAGAACCATGCCTTATGCTGACGCCACTGGATGTAGCAGTCCTTGTTGGTATCGGGATTAACATAATAACACCATACGCGCTTGCCATTCTCTATTTCAAAGGCCTCAGCGCACAGGATGAGCGCGTAACTGTGACCCGGTTTCAGGTCCATATTAGTCAGGTGGAACGTCGTTCCCTTATCCTCACGGAAGCTTACGTCCACTTCATTCTTCTCTTCAATACCCCATCTTAAATTATCTCCTATCCAACCAACATTTCCAAATGGATTAAAATAATCCATGTTCATGAACTGGTCGATGTTGGAAGAGTGGTTGTCGGTGTGGAGATAACCATCTGAACCCTTAGAGATATCCCGGCCCTTTCTCTTCTTACTCGACTCGCAAATGGTCTTTTCACGAGTGTTGAAGTAAGAGGCCACCATTTCACGCATGTTCTTATAACTATTCTTCTCCCTGGTTTTACCCATCTTCTTGAGGAATTCGTCTTCGGAAATATCCTCCCCGCTGGCAAGCCATTCGGTGGGTTCAGTACCGAGGTCAAAGAGACGGACACCCATCTTCATGTTGTTCTCGTTCAAATCCTGATTCATGTCGAAGACATAGGTACGGCTGGCATTTTGGGCAATTTTCTCAGCTAAGTCTTCCTCGTCGGTCTCTGCACGGTCCATCATCTCGTCGGTCCACGAGGGGTCGAGCAGGCGATAGTGGCTACCGATGCTTGAGGAGGTGGTAAAGGTCATGTTCTTGGCTTCAGCCTGCGAGACAGCAAAGGTAGGATCCATCAGAGCCTGATAGAGACTGTCGGATCCGCAGCTGACGCTTTGGAACATCTCGAAGCCATCCAGGGCGTTGCCCTTGAAGGGTACGCAATGGTCGCCCGCTGAGAACTCAAACTTCTTGTTAATCTTACAGAGACCACCCAAGAGGCTAATCTTGATGCGGGCCTGACCTTCCACCCAAGTGGGATTGGGGAGACCTATCTCCAGGACACCGCCGATACCTGCATGGAAGATGCATATCTTTTCGTTAATAAATGATCCAATCTTCACGTGGATGCCCAGTTCAGCTGCCAGGTAAGCGTAGAACTGACCCATGGCGTACCAGCCATCCTTACCCATTGCAGAACCTGAGTTGACACAGAAGGCACTGTTGCCATAGTTTATCAGCGAGCAGTCGAAGCCAGCCATAGCATCGATGGAGCCATAGAGCAGGCCGAGGTCTATACTCAGATAACCCCAAGCCGAAGCACCAACCATGACACCACCGTTTACATCGTTGCCGAGCAGGGCCTGAGCTGCACGCTTACGACTGCGCTCGGCTTTCCCGAGCTCGCCGCCCATGTCGGTGCTGCTGCTCTTATGACCAGAAAGGAACTCGGTAATTTTACTCGGAATGGGGGGCAGTACTCCGTTGTCAGGCAGTTCATTACCCAAACAGAGATAGGCATCAGCACCGATGTCCACTTTCACAATCTTACCGCTGTATTTCAGGAAAGTGAAGGTACATCGTTTGTCCTTGGCAGGTTCACCGAGGTAGAGATGCCACTTCGGTGTGTTGTATTCTTGACCATCCTTCACCCAGGTTATCTTGAATTCCAGACTTATCTTGGTCTTCATGGCCTCAGCCCCAAGATCGTCCCTTGCCTTAGCTTGTTCTTTCGTGAGATTTTCTTCGCTGATGCTCTCGTCTTCCGTGTCATCTTCTGCCACTTCCTTACTCTTTTCGCCATCATAGCTTCCGGAAAGTTGCTTCAAGCCCTGCGAGGGATTGACGGTGAGTTTGTTGGCCCAGTCGTCAACATTCCCTTGGAACTCGTCCATCTGATCCTTCAAACTCTTCAGTGCGGCATTGGCCTTCGTCAGGTCGGCAATGAGGGCCTTGGTGTCGGCTCCGGCCTCTACGGTGACGTTGAGGCAGAGGTATCGGTTCTGCGTTACACCTGCCTGGTTTTTCTGATTTTCATAAACGAGACTGGCCTTGGCATTGATGATGCCACCCACGGCTTTCAGGTCTCCGTTGAACATGAAGGTGGAGAGACAACTGTTCTTCTTGTCATAGCATACGAGGAGGTCCATGTTGGCCGAGAGGGTCTTTTCACCCGCCGAGCTGGAGAGTGTCATGCCCAGTGCTACACCAATGTTGCCATAGAATGGTTCTGGCGTACCACCGAACTTGTCGGTTTTCTCGTCCTTACCCTTTGTTGGGCGACAGTTGAAGAAGAAACCACCAGAAATACGGTTGATGACAATCGGGTCGATACGTATGCCCGTGGAGCTTTCCGCCCTCACCATGAAATAGCCCCAAGAATATTTCTTGTCACCGGCATCCAACCCCTTCGTGTCCACACCATCTCCCTTCATCCCAGCTTCAGAGTTTGCGTCTGCTTCGTGCTCGAAGTAACCACCATTGCACTTCAGACTGAACAAGCCTGTGATGTCTATGTCGAGGTCACCACGATATCCCTTCTCCGTGCCGTCTTCGACGACCTTCAGGCCACCCTTTAGGTGCAAGGCTGTGAAGTCGAGATCAAGTCCCAGTGTGTCGAACTTAATATCACCGTTACCAATGCTCCACTTGGAGATGTCTATACCCGGCATATCCAGTTCAGCACTAATCGTGATACCGGCCCCGACATTTATCTTGTCCTCAATCAGGCCTATCGAGCCGCTCACCTCCAGCGCCAGCGCCTTACCCTTGAGCGAGGGTTTGAACTTATCGAGGTTGAACGAGAACGGGCCTAAGCGCTTCTTGGCAGAAGCCAGCGACCATTCGCCGAGGTCGAGGTAACAGTTCTCGCCGAGTTTCATCTCCTCGCTCTCTGCTATCTGGTAGTAGAGTTTGTTCTTCTTCAGTTCCTTCAGCACTTCTTTCTCGCGCGCCTCGCGTTCCTTACGCTTGTTGGCCGCAAGTTCGCTGATGCTATGCCATTCGGACCGTTTCACGTTCGAAAGGCGCATCTTCGTAAAGTGGATGTCGGGAATCTTCACATCCAGCGGCAGACTGGCGGTCTTCTCCTTCAGCCATTCGTTGGCCTTATCCACACCACCGATGCCTATGGTACCACCGATGCACAGTTCCACCTGGGTGTTTATCTTATCTTCCTTCTCATCATCGTATGCCTCTATCAGGAAGTAGGTCTGCTTGTGGTCAAGTTCGGCCTGCGCCACAAAGCAATTGAAGTTGAGGTCTTCAACCTGCTCTGTCAGGAAGACGTATGAATAGCGCGTTTTCTGCAGTTCGGTCGGGTTAATCTCCTCGGTCAAGGCCGAACGCGGGCGCGGGTCGGTCAGGCGACGGATTTCGCACGTATAGTCTATGTTGCCGAATTTCTCTTTGCCCTTGTCATCCTTTTTCTTCTCCTTAGAGCCGAAGATGGGAACATTGAGCTGTCCGGAGAACATGCAGTTGTCGAAGTCGTCCTGGATAATCTGCAACTGTGCCTTGTCGAGCGATATGCCCCATCCGCCCATCTTTCCTTCCTTGGCCGAGAAGATGTTCTCGGCACTCATCTTCAGGGTGATGTTGTTGTCGAAGAACATCTCTTCGCCCTTGATGGAGAGACGTTTCTCCTCGTCGCCACTGCCCACACCGACTTCAAGGGATGTCGGGAACTTGATGCCAATCTCACCGATGTGCAGTCCCTGCCACGATTCGTCGTTGCCCTTGATGCCGGCTTTGGATTTACTGAAGCGTTCGGGGAAGGCGCCCATGTGCTGGGAGTTGCGTTTGATGGAGTGGTCATAGACGATGTTGCTGGCCGTGAAGGTCCATCCGGGCAGGTCTTCTACCTGGAAGTCATCGATGGAGATGTCGTCCACCATGAAGTCGCTCCACGAACCGAACGAGGCCTGGAGATGAATATTGGGCCGTTCGGTTGTAGCCTTACCGTTGACGTCCTTAACGATGCCTGCCACCTTCATGTCGGCGTCGATGCCCAGGAGTTCCAGCGTGTCGGCATGCCAGGAGATGTAACAACCATCCTTCGGTTCCAGCACATCCTTCGGAGCCTTGAAGGTTATCTCGAAGTTGCTGCTGGGAGCCAGTGTGAAGTCACCGAGCAGGGCTATGTGTCCCGACTCGGGGAGGAATCGTTTGGGGGAAATACATACGCGCGGTGCACCGAAGACGAGAATCTTGCTCTTCAGCACGTCGCATTCGGGCAGTATGGACTGTCCGATGATGTTCATCGTGGCGTAGGTGGGGGCGAACTTCATGCCCGCGATTTGTATATCCACCACATCCCATCCCTTCGGCAGAACCTCCGTCGGGAAGCCAATGGGCATATAGCACTGTTCTATATCTTCCGAAGTAACGAACTTATAGAGATTTTTGCTGTCCTGATAAGCCTTATAGTATTTTCCAAGGTCTATCTGCTCTGCCAGAGTCTTCACAGCTCCCGTAGCCTTGTTTTGCAACATGTTGGCGTATGGGAGGCCTGAATCGCCAATGAGGTTATCGATACCCCATTCCGAGAATAGTGTATCGACCATCGCCATATCAGATATCTGCGGACCGGCATAGCTTTCGGCAATACCTTCGTAAACTACATTGTCGATATTGATTTTCATCTTATCGAACTTGACGCAGACCATGACCTTGTGTCCAAAGGGTTCCCAGCGGACACGTCCCTTACCCTTGAAACCGTCGGTTCCGTTGCCCGAAATCTCGTCTATGGTCATCAGGTATTCGCCGATGGATACCTCCTTGCCCTTGAAATCGCTTGCCTCCTTGGTAGTAGGTTTCGTATTCTCTATCTCCGTGGTGCTGGAGCACTGGAAATATTGCTGGCTCAGACGGTTGACAAGCGCGAAGTCCACTACATTGTCATCGCCCGTGAAGGCCACACTGCTTCCATGCACTACAATAGGCTTGATTCGCAGCAACATGTAGTCTCCAGCTTCCACGTTCTCGGAGATGTCCTCCCATTGAATTGTATCTTTCTGTTCGCTTGTGCGGAAAGTGTAGATGGGTTCCTGTTTTACAGCATCCTCCCGATCGGCACGTTCGCCATTGTCGAAGAGCTGTACCTCGTACTCAATCTGGATAGTATCGTTCTGCTGACCTTCGCCACCAGCGAATTGTGGTCTGTCCCAAGCCACCTCTATACCTGATTCCACGAAGCGTTTGCGAGCACCGTTCGATTCCAGGAAGAAGGGGTCAACGATTTTGGGATTGCGGAACGTATAGAGTGAGTCCTCGATGATTTCATTCGTCTTTACGTCACCCATCTCTACCATGATATCGTCTTCCTCATCCTCGTCCTTTTCTCCTTTGTCCTCATTCTGGGCTTCCTCTTCCTTGCCTTTTCCACCCTTCTCATCATCCTTTTCCTCACCCTTTTCACCCTTTTCATCGTCCTTTGCCTCCTCTACTTCAGGAACTTTAGGTTTCGGTTCTTCTTCATTGCCCACTTTCTCTGTGGCTTTGATACGGAAGAGTTTGTAGGTGCTCTTACCCTTATTCTCGACGCTGACATAGTTGAGCATCTTGTTGTTGGAGGCGCCGGGTGTGGCTGTCACCTGTGCTGCGTAGGTCTTGCTGCTGTCCATCTGCTTCACGACAGACTGCGGTATCATACACATGGGCGAAGCCAGATTCGATATCTGGTATACTACAGGATTGTGGTCCATGGAGTTGTCGGGGAATTGTCCGGGCAACAGTTCCACAATGCGTATGCTGTATTCATACTGAATCAAGGTGGGGTTACAGGAGATGACGGGCGCCTGCCATGTCAGTTGTGGCGACAGCGGATCCATCTCGGCCACGCTCAGTGCATTCTGTTCCTGGCCAACGGCCATGGGGGTTAGGAATACAGGGGCCTGCGCCTTGTAGCAAATATTGAAGTAAGCCATGCCGCTGGCAGGGTTGCTCACGACATAAGGTTCACCCGTAAGGTCCCAATGATAGGCTGTAAGGTGTACTTCGTACTGTCCCTCAGGAAGAAGTCCGAACGAGCCATCGGCATAGTTATCGAACAGGCCGGCAGGAGCCTTAATCTCGTTCATCGGAATGTGGTTGAAGAGGCCACGAATCTCAGCAGGAGTGAGAATGCGTGTACCGCCGGCAGGCACCACGATAGGCATTTGTGGCTGACGCTTAGGCGGCGTGCTCAGGCTGAGTCCGCTGGACGGATTGACCTGTTCCACCTGCATGACCAGATAGACTTTCTCATCATCTTTGCCCGTGTTCGTGAGCGAAATGTTGAAGTAGTTAGCCGGTTCAACAATGTAAAGCATCACTTGTGGAGGCAACACCTGCTGGGTGGGGCTCACCGTAACGGTTACTTCCTGAGCAAAAACAGTGGAAACTGCCAACAATGTGGACAATACTACTGTGATGATATGTCTGAACGTTCTCATAATAAGAAACTGTTTTATTCTATTCTAACTTATTTAGGGGCCTTAGGGGCTTTAGGGTTCTTAGGGGCTTTAGGGTTCTTAGGGGCTTTAAGGGCTTTAGGGTCATTCTGAGAAGCCCTCGGATATCTCGGTTATCTTCTTCACGAACTTGCTGTTGTTTATCTTGCGGTCAGCCTTCTTCTTGATGTGCAGCAGG
>ODAJ014770229.1_pt1 | contig 35915 bp, 33 predicted proteins | sample 1539241 | NCBI WGS metagenome assembly ODAJ01 (sample SAMN02144231, study PRJEB22623) | gut metagenome | biome: sheep rumen | host: Ovis aries | place: New Zealand
TTAAAATAACTAATAGCTGTGATATGGGTTGTCCAATGTGTCATGAAAACTCAAAGCCAAATGATAAACACGGAGATATAATGAATGCAAAGTTTATTGAGACTTTACTTCCTTATACTGAATTAGCAATTGGAGGTGGAAACCCACTTGAGCATCCGGATCTAGAAGCTTTCCTAGAAAAGTGTAAATCTTTAAAGCTAATTCCTAACATGACTGTTAATCAAAAACATTTTATGAAAGACTATGATAGGATCACAAAATTGATCCAAAATAAGCTTATTTATGGATTAGGTGTATCTTTAATCAACCCAGAAGAAAAAGGCTTTATAGAGCGAATTAAAGCTATTCCAAACGCAGTTATTCATGTTATTAATGGTTATCATAAACTTGATGAAATTGAAAAGCTTTATGACAATAATTTAAAGATGTTAATCTTAGGTTATAAAACTTTTAGACGTGGTAAAGATTTATTTGAAGGAACTAATCATGATATTATTTCTAATAGAATGAAGGATTGGTATGACGCACTACCTGAAATTACAAAACATTTTGCAGTAGTATCTTTTGATAATCTAGCTTTAAAACAATTAGAACCTAAGAGATTATTAACAGATGAAGAATGGAATCAATCATATATGGGCGAAGATGGACAAATGACTATGTTTATTGATTTAGTTAAGAATACTTATTCAACTTCTTCAACGACTCCAGAAGAAGAGAGAAAACCATTATTAGAGGACATCAAGCCAATGTTTGATGATATTAGAAAGATAAATGGTAATTAATATGAAAAAAGATATCGAAGGAAAAGAAATCCATATTGGTGATAAAGTGGTTTTTACACATAATAAATCACAAGGTGTTCAGCTTTTTATCGGAACTGTATTAAAAGAAGATGAAACTAAAATTGGTAAACCACTAATTATATCATACTATTCTAAGTATGGATCTGAAAATACTGTATATATCACAAGTCCTAGTAAAAGTATTTATGTAATTAAGGAGTAATTTATGGAAGAAAAAGTAATTGGATTTTGGGCACAAAGAGAAAAATATGGTTGTTTTAGCAATTTCTATCCATGCGAGTTTACTTGGGAAGGCAGAAGATTTAATTGCTCTGAGCAAGCTTTCATGTGGTCAAAGGCTAGATGCTTTCATGATGATGAAATAGCTAATCAAATATTGTTAGAAACTGATCCTAAAAAGATTAAGAAATTAGGAAGACAAGTTAAAGGCTTTAATGAAGAATTTTGGGCTGAAGTAAGATATAGAAATATGTTTTTAATTAATCATGAAAAGTATAGACAAAACCCTGAGTTAAGAAAGATATTATTGAGTACTGGAGATGCTAAGATTGTAGAAGATTCTCCATATGATTATGTTTGGGGAATAGGTAGAGATGGTACTGGTCAAAATTTATTAGGACAAGTTCTAATGAGTGTTAGACAGTATTACAATGATATTATGAAAGAGGCTAATCAATAATGAAGCTAATTGTAGCAGGTTCTAGAGAATTTAATGATTATGATTTATTAAAGAGAAGCATCCAAGAAAACTTTCAAAGATCTGAAGTAGAAGAAATAGTTTCTGGAACAGCTAGAGGTGCCGATACTTTAGGCGAAAGATTTGCGATCGATTATTCTATTCCAATTAAAAAATATCCAGCTAACTGGGATTTATATGGTAAATCTGCAGGTTATAGACGAAATGTTGAAATGGCAGATTATGCTGATGCTTTAATTGCATTTTGGGATGGTAAATCTAAAGGCACTGGACATATGATTAATATTGCAAAAGATAAGAATTTAAGAGTTATTGTGATTAATTTTTAGCACCAAAATGCTTGGTGCTTTTATTGTATATTATATTATATAGTATTTTTAGTTTTAAGGAGATGATATTTTGTCACTAGTAATTGCTATTAAAGATAAAAACAGATTTATTCTAGGAGCTGATAAACAAGTATCACAATGGAACAATAAAGACCATTCTGCAACAAAAGTATGGTATTCAGAATATGAAGGTTGTTGTATTGGTTCTGTAGGCTATGCAAGAGCTTCTCAAATAATTCAATATATAAAAGGATTATTAGATAGTGCAGGATTCGGAAAAGAAAATTTAGATGATGCATTTATTCACTTACAACTTCCTAGAACTCTTTATGAAACACTAAAGGCACATGGTATTATCGTAGACGATCCAACACAACCATTTAGTTTACCAAATGAATTCTTCATTGCATATAAGGATAGATGTTGGAAGATCAGTCAAGATTTAACTGTTACTGAGATTGAAGATTATGATGCTATTGGTTCAGGTCAAGATGTTGCATTAGGTGTTATTGAAACATCACATATGTATAATGAAAAGAATCCATATAGAATTATTACAAATGCTATTGATGTAGCAGCAGAAAAAACTCTATATGTTGACCATGAGATTGAATTTGTTGAAACAGCTTCAGATAAAAAGGATGTTATTAATAAAATGACGGCTTTAGGATATGATATTCCAGATGATGTAAAGAAATCTAAGAATCCTAATGAAGCATTAGCTAAGTGGGCATTAGGTATTAATCAAGAACCTAAAGCTGAAGAGGAACAAAAAGTTGAGGAACCTAAGCAAGAAGAAAAACCTAAAAAAGAAAAAGCTAAAAAGAAACAAAAGCTTACCGAAGATAAACAATAATTAGGAGTTTAAATATGGAAGATTTTAAAGTTGACGTTGTCGTTCCATATGTCGATTGGTCAGATCCAATTTGGATAAAAAATGCTAAAAAGAATAATGTTGATTTATCTACGAAAGTTCGTTGGAGAGGACAAGGAGATTTTTTCAGATATTTTTTTAGATGCATTGCTAAAAATCTTCCTTGGATAAATAACCTATTTTTAATTGTTCAAAGTAAGTCACAAGTTCCAAAGTGGATAGATCAAACAAAAATAAAAGTAATTTTACATAAAGATTTTATTCCTAAAAAATATTTACCAGTATATAATAGTTGTACTATTGAAATGTTTATTCAAAATATTGAAGAATTATCAGAACATATTTTATATTTTAATGATGATATATTCGTAAAAAGTTATTTAGATAAATCAGATTTTTTTGGACAAAATAATGTTTATCAACATTATCTTTATGAAAAATTTCCAGAAAGTGATAATGCTTTTTATTCCAATATGAAAAACGGATATAAATTAATTTTTAATGATGAAAATCATTGTGGACCAGAACATACGATAAAAGCTTTATTAAAAAGTAAGATGATTGAATGTTTTGATAAATATAAATCTGAAATAACTCAATCAATAACAAAATTTAGAGATAAAAAGAATTTTAATATTTATCTATTTGGATATTATCTTAAAAAATTAAATTTAGTTCTCGATAGTAAAATCTATTTTAAAATGATGGATAATTATGATGATATAGTCTTAAACGGATTAAGTGAAATAATTTGTATTAATGATAATATAAACGATATAAATGTTTATGAACATCCATTTATATTAGAATGGTTCGAAGATAATTTTCCAGAAAAATGTATTTATGAAAAAGATTAGATTAAGTTCTAATCTTTTTTTGCTAAATTTTCTAGATACAAATTAATATAAAGTTTATATAATTTGCTAAATTATATGATAATCTTTTTAAAAGATTTTATTTATTAATATAAGATAAAGGAGGTTATCTATGGCTAATACTAGAACTCAAAATTTAGAATTAACATTAGCTACAGACCTTAATACTTTATTTTCAGAGTGAATTACTATTATTAATTCTAATAACCAAATAATAGATAATGAAGCTGGAACGGTGAGAACAGCAATTAGTTCAGCAAACACCCAAATCCAGAGCATTCTAACTAGCTTATTAGATTATTATACTAAAGCAGAAGTAAATGATTTAATTGGTTCTATTGCTAGATTAGAAATTAAAGTTGTCGATGATATATCTGAAGTTGATGAACCTGGATATATTTATTTAGTTCCAAAAGATACTTCAGAAGATGATGATACTTTTAATGAGTATATTTATTATGATGGCCAACCAGAATTAATTGGATCAACAGACATCTCTATAGATGCATTAGAAGAAATAAACAATAGAATTGACGAAGTTGAAGATTCTGTTGCTACTGAAACAGCTCAAAGAGTAGTAGTTGATGAAGAAATATTTACGAGATTAAATAATGTAAATGAACAAATTGAAGATTTAGATGACACTTTAACCGCTCAAATTAACTTATTAGCTGAAAGTATTCCAGATATAGAAGCTAACCCACAAGAAGTAGAAGATCCAGTAAGATTATCTAATCTAAGAATAAATGATACTTATTTTAAATTACCTACTGGTAGTGATGGTGAAGCAATTTCTATGAATTATATAGCTTATTTAATGAGTTTTCATAATACAGCTATTCCTGGAGATTCTGATCTAAATACATTGATTGGAGAAACTGATGGTGAAGAGCGAGATTTAATTATGGTTCACAATAATCAAGTTAGTTACAGCTAAATTATAAGTAAGGAGTAAAACTAATGCCAATAAAAACAACTAAGTTAAAAGATATTTTAACTAGAGAACAAGTTTACCCTGAAACAAATGTCGCATCAATTGTTGATTTTGATGATAATATCTCAATTAATGAAGAAACAGTTTTAGGTGATACTTATTTAACTAGTTTAACTTTTAAAGGAATAAGATATAGAGTTGCTGGAGATGCTTCTGCTGATTTAGCTGCAGAAATTGCCAGAGCTCAAGCAAAAGAACAAGAATTATTAGAATATATAACTTATTTATATACTCTACACAATGCAACACCTGGAGCTTCAATTATAGCTGAAGATAGTAGTGGAAATACTGATACAATTATAGCTACAAATGATAGTACAGGTGAAACTGAATTATTAATAATGCAAGAAGAATAAAATATTAAGGAGAAATTAAAATATGTCTTTCTATGATAATCAAAATCACAAAATAATTAATGTTACATTAAAAAATTCAAGAGGAAGTAAAACAGCACCATTTACAACCACAGAACAAATATTAGCTCATGATATTGTTAATGAAGGTGGGGATAAAGGTTTAGAGGAAGTACTTGCTGATATCTATAATCTTGCTAGTTCAGCTAGTTGCGAAGCAAATAGTGCTTATTGTAAAGCAGATTCTGCTGAGACAAGTGCAAATTATGCCTATGATCAAGCTAATAGTGCATATAGTAAAGCTTATGAAGCATATGACAGAGCTAGTAGCGCTTATAGTTTAGCAAGCGATGCTTATGATCAAGCTAATGACGCATATTATGAAGCTAATAGTGCTTATAGTCATGCAAGTTGGGCCTATGATGAAGCTAATAATGCATATGAACAAGCTAATAATGCATATTTGTTAGCAAATGATGCAATAGAACGTGCTAATGATGCTTATGAACAAGCTAATTATGCATATGACCAAGCAAACAGTGCTTATTATATAGCAAGTGATGCATCTGAACATGCAAATGATGCATATGCAGAAGCTAACAGTGCTTATAGTCTAGCAAATGTTGCAAGTAGTCTATTAAATATTAATGGTACAAAAGTCGGTAAAGGTTGGGATGAAGCTGGAACTTATACACTTAAAGCTACTATCGATTCAGAACATCATGTAACAATAGCTTGGGTAAAAGATTAAGCATAATATATTAAATTATAAGTAAATTTTGGATGACATCTGTCATCCTTTTATTTTTATAATTATTGTATATTATTTATATAGGAGATATTTATGCTACTACAATTAATTGTTATACATTATGATGAAGATGAATCTTATATAAAAAATTTTTTAGATGTTTTAAAATTACAACAATGAATAAACTTTAATGATTTTGAAGTTCTTATTGAAAATGATGGAGATAAATTAGTTTATGATAGAAAGCTTTTTAATAATTATCCATTTAAAATTCAATATCATGTAAATGAGTGGAGTGGTCGTAGTGGTGTTCGACAAAATGGTTTAAATAGAGCTGTAGCAGACTATGTTATGTTTTGTGATTGTGATGACACTTTTTTACGATTCGATGCATTATATGACATTTTAACTACACTAAGAAAAGAACAACCTGATGTATTATTTACAACTTTTACAACTAATTTTGTTAAAGATGGAAAAACTACTGGTTTTAGAGATTATTATAACGAAAATGTTTGGATCCACGGCAAGTGTTTTAGAACTAAGTTTTTAAAGGACAATGATATTAAATGGAATGTAAAATTAAATAATTTTGAAGATGCATATTTTGTTCGATTAGTTGATACATTTAAACCGAAAAAATTCGGAATAAAAAATCAAACTTATGCTTGGAAATATCGTGCGTCTAGCTCAACTAGAAATGATGGTCATACTGAAATGCTAGATTATAAAAATTGTTTATTCTCTCAAAATGAATCTATAGAAACATATAAAAAAATCGGAAAGCTTTATGAAGCAGCAGTTAAAGTTTTTGTAACTATGTATGAAACTTATTATATATTATCTGCAAAAGATTTAAATTTAAATTTTGAAAGAGATTATACAAGATATCCTGAAGAAGTCGAAAAAATGTTTTATAAAATATATACAGAAAATTTAGATTTACTCAAATTATTACATCCAGCGACAAAAGCTGAATTATTTAAAGTTTTACATTCTAGATTTTTTAATGATAAGCATTTATATTGGGAACCTAAATTGACTCTTCAACAATTTTTAGAGAATTTAAGCTTAAAATATAAGGAGGAATAATTTTGAAATTACAACTTATTGTCACTCATTATAATGAACCAGTAAATTTTCTAGCACGTTTTTTAGATAGTTTAAAAGTTCAAGATTTTATAGATAAAAATGATTTTGAAGTATTAGTTATTAATGATGGAAAAAATAATTTAATTCAAAAAGAATTTTTTAATCAATATAATTTTTCAATTAAATACTTTATAAAAAACTGGGGTGGAATATCTTCAGCAAGACAATTTGGATTAAATATAGCAATTGCAGACTATGTTATGTTTTGTGATTGTGATGACTTATTTTTAAGAATTGATGGTTTATATCAGTTTTTTAAAATAATTGATGAGCAAAAACCAGATTTAATTGTTGGTGCGAGATTACAAGACATATTTGGACCAATTGAATATATTTCTGCAGATAAAGCTTTAATAAAGTATGAAGTACATAATAAAGTATATAATCGAGAATTTTTAATTAAAAATAAAATTTTTTGGTCTCCAAAGATTCAAAAATGGCATGAAGACTTTTATTTTAATCAATTAGTATTAAGTTATAATCCAATAATAGCTAAGATGGATTTTGTGACTTATTTATGGAAAAGCAGAGCTAATTCGATTTCAAAAGTCGGAAATGAAACTTTATTTGCACAAGATGAGCAATTAACATTATTAGTTAGCAGATATTTCTTATTATTAGACGAATTAAAAGCTAGAAAAAGAATAGAATATTTCAATCAAAAACTAGTCGATTTATTACTCGTAATTTATGAAATTGCTTTTAAAAAAGATAGAACTCTTAATTTATATAAAACTAATTTAGAGAGCGCTAAAAAATTGGTTAACAAATTTAAGCTTGAGATCTTAAATATCTCAAAAGAATTTATTAGTAGTAGATTAGAGTTATTAACAACAGATTATGATATTGATATATTTTTTAATAATAAATCATTTGTTGAATGGTGGAGAAGTATATCTAGTGATTTAGCATTTTGGCTAAATTAAGAGTAAATTAACTAAGGAGTAAACATGAAACCAGATAAAAAATCAATACGAATAGTCCATGCGCCTGGAGCTTTAAATGCTAAGGCTGAAAAAGAAGGATTTTATGATGATTTATCTTTAAATATAAAAGTATCGGATAATTTATCAATAGTCTCAATTATGAATGAACCATGCAAAAATAAAAGTTACATATACAAACAATGTTTAAATAATAATATTGATTTAATAATCCCAGACAGTACTTATAATATTAAAACTAAATGGAAAAATACATATAAAATTGATGGAATTTTAGAAGCTTTGGATAAGATTAAAACTGATTATGTGTTAATTTTAGACGGAAAAGACGTAAAAATTGTTGGTAATTTAGACGATGAATTTTTGAATCTATTCTTAGATTTTAAAAAAGATATTCTTTTTAATGGAAACGAGCATCCATGGCCTGGAGAACCATTAGAAAATGAAATCGGTATTGAATATGCGAATACTATGCTATATTTTATCACTCCATTTATTAATGCCGGTGTTTGTATAGGTAAAAAAGATAAATTAATTAAGTTTTATAAAGAGTGTAAAGATTATATAGAAAAAAATAATGTAAATGACCAAGATTTTCCAAGCGAACAGTTGGTTGTACGTAATGTAGCCTCAAAATCAGATATTTCAGTAGGTGTTGATACTTATTTAAAGATTTTTTCACTTTATTCAAAATATAGAAGATTAGATTAAAAATAAAAAAGACTAAGGAATTAGTCTTTTTTATTTATCCAAAATATTCACATGAAAGTCTAAATGATCTGGCTTCACAACCAGTTTTTTCTTTTATATACTTTTTTACAAGTAATTCAGTACTTACATTTGTTAAATCCTCTACAGAACGTATGTCTATAGCCATTAATAATTCATCAGGCAATATCCTGGTTGGTCCAGGTTTGCGTTTTTCTTCAACCTTGTTATTTCTTCTATACAACCAATCCGCCGCTATTTTATAAGCATTAGAGCGACCAGTTGAATCAATAAGAGTATTTGGAATTTTTATTTTTTCTTCTTCTTTTATATAATCGATTTTTGAAATTTTAATTATCATAAAATTTAACCTCTCAGTTATAATTAATTATACAATGTTTTTATTGCTAAATTATACGTATAAAGACTAAAAATAGGAGATTGACATGATAAGTGCTACTAACCAAAAAATTAATATTTATTATGGAAAGTCTACCGAGAAACCATCTCAAAATATTCATAATGGTGACGAGTTTTTTTCCGTCGACACTAATGAACATTTTATTTACGATGAGGAAAATAACATTTGAATAAAAATCGAGACATTGATTGGAGATTTTAGATGTTAACAACAAATAATGCTAGAGTATTTTTATTTAGAGGATTAAAAGACGAAATGAATATTAAAGAGAAATACCCATTAAATTTTAATTTAATAGGAAATGGATCTAGATATTTTGCGATGGATACTGATGAAATGTTTATTTTTGATGAAGAATCTCAAAAATGAACTAAAATAACTTCTTCTGGTGGAGGCGGAGGTGGTGGCGATGTTGATGTTGATGGTGGAGAAATACCAGACGTAAATAACGCTGATGGAGGAGAAATCGAAGGTTAGATAGGAGATTAATTAATGACAACTATTTCAACTATTCAATTAAAACGTGGAAATAAGTTAGCATTAGAAAGAACCTTAGTCGGAGATAAAAAACCACTAAGAGGTGAGCCTGTTTGAGAAATCGATACTAATAAATTAAAATTAGGAGATGGTGAACATAATTATGTTGACTTAGCTTACATAAAATCTCAAACAGAATTAAATGTTGATGGAAAATCTATTAATGAAGAAAATGGAAAACTCTCAATATTTAATTATAATAATGCGACTGTTGGAACATTCCCGAGAAAAACTGAAAATGGAATCGAATGAGAAGCGATAGTGATTCCAGATAGTTATACGAAGTCAGAAATTGATGAGATGTGTATTGTTGTTGAAGGATATTATTATAAATTTACTCAAAACAATACTAATTATGAAGCTTTCTTTAAAGAAGCTAATCATATAAATTCAATTTTACCGGTATCAAACAAATTATATAGAGATATTAGTTCAAAAGAAATCTATTATTTTGATAGAATGACTAATAAATATATTAAATTAATTAATCTAGCAACTAGTAATCTTCCTGGATTAGTTAAACTATATGATAGTGTTGGAAATAATACTGATGGAACTATGACTCAACGTGCTATAACTGCAGAATTAAATAAAAAATTAGAATTTAAATCTTATAGTGAAAATATAGAGCAAATTGAATTAAGTACAAATTAAAAAGGAGAAAATAATGGCTTATACTTATTCAAACACTCCAAGAGTTAGTAAACTTAAAATTGGAGAACAAACATTCTGACTAAAAGATAGTGATGTTAGAACAATTTTAGATACATTTAATAATGCTATCGTTACAGGTTCTATCGGAGCAATGAATGAACAAAATAAATTTGTTTATTCTCAAACAATTAAAGCTTATGTTGACTCAGCAATTAAAGTTGGTGTTACTGTTGTTAAAGTAAATGAACTTCCAACAGCTACAGCTGAAACTGAAGGTAAGATTTATATCAAACCTCAAAATGTAGCTCATACTTCAGATATTTTTGAAGAATATATTACTATTGATAATGGTGCTGAGGCTGAAACTAGATATACTTGGGAAAAGATTGGTGATACAAGTATTGATTTAAGTAACTATTACAATAAAGATGAAATTGATGACATGTTTGATGAGCTAGGTGCTATGGCACATGCTAATACTGCATCTGGTACTGTAGCTGGACAAACAATCCAAAATATTACAGCATCATACACTCCAAGCGGAACAATTTCAACTCCAAGTATTGATATTACACCTACACCTAAGACTATTTCAGTTAAGAAAACTGATGGTGAAGTACATAATGGATCTGCAGCATCAATTGCTGAAGGATTTGTTACTCCAGGTCAAGCTGCAACATTAACAGATCAAACAAAAGGTTTCTTCGCTCAAAGTGGTGTAGTAGTTACTGTTGGTGCAGATAATACTGAATTAGAGGAAACTTTAATTTTCTCAGATGCACAAACTGCTCAAGCAGTTACAGATAGAGGTACTTATACTCAAGGTTCTGTAACTCAAATTGATGTAACTAAATTTAATGGTGGTACTCCAACTTCAGTTACATTACCTACATTTGAAAATACTCAAGTTGTTGATTCAGTTTCTGCTGCTCTACACGAAGCTCCAGTATTTACTGGTAATGCTGGTACTGCAAATGTCGATGATATTACTATTAGTAGTAAATCAGTTACAGTTACTCCAGATATAGAAGAATAATTAAATTTAATAAAAAGCTTATAGGAGGTTTAATATTTTGGAAAACGATACAAAACAATATATTAAAAAAATCCAATTAAGTGATGGAAGTGTCTTCTGGGTTAAAGACGCAGAGGCGATCAATACAAGTGGTGGTACAATTACTGGAGATTTAACTGTTGATGGAAAATTAACAGCTGGTGAATTAGCCATTTTAAGTATTGAAACTATGGAATATACTCCAACAAATGTTTTAGTTGAAGATGGTGGAGAAATTAAAAAAAGATCCACAGATAATTTATTACAAGATATTGGCGGATATTCCGCATCATTTGACAATGGTTCAGGTATTTTAGAATTAAAATTAGGAAAATAATAGGAGAATAAAATGGCCGATTCAAGCTACAATATTAAGAAAGTTAGACTTAGCGATGGTGATCACTTTATTGATGCTAAGTATTTAGATGGACATTCTTATGATGATATAATTGATAAGATAAGTAAAGCATTTGAAGTAGAAGTCGTATCGACATTACCAACTATTTCAACTGAAGATCAATATAATACTAATAAAGATAAGATGTTCTTAATTGCAGATGGTGATAAGACATCTGGTGTTTATTTAGAGTATATTGCATATAAAGATACTACAAAAACACCAACCGAATATGGATTAGAAAGAATAGGAACAACTAAAACAGATTTAAAAAATTATGTTCAAAAGAATGTAACTTATACTAGTGCAGCTGTGGCTGTAAGTGGACATACACATAAATATACTGTTCCAACCGTTACAGTTGATAAAACAATGCATTTAGGAACTTCTCGTACAACTGACGTTGCTGTAGGTGCTGCAACAGGTGGTACAAAAGAGGTTATTAAATCTTATGCAGGTGCTTCTTCTAAATTAGTAACAACTTCAGTTACAGGAGTAAGTGGTTCTACTACTGCTTCTAAAGCTACAGCAGGTACAGATGTTACATTAGCAAAAAGAGCTGCTACTCAAACAACTGTTGGTAATGCAAATGTAGGTACAGCTGTTACAGTTGCGACAAAAGCTGCAACAGCAACTAAAGTTGGTAATGCTGATGTTGGTACTACAGTAAGTATTCCAAATGTTACCGGCAATTCTAGTGTAACTACAACATTTGTTAATGCTCCACAAACTACAACCATAACTGAGGTTACTAGTAAAACTAACGGATCTGCTGCATCTTGGTCTGCTTCAGTTTCAACAGATGGAGATGGAATTTTAAGTTTTAACTGGACAGCAAATACTCCAACATCAATTACAACTGCAGACGTTTCAAATGTAATTAGATCAAATGCTAGTTCTGGAACTCTTGTGGAAAATAGAACTTCATCTAATACTACATTAGGAACTGCAATTTCAGTTACTCCAGCAAAATCAGTTGGAACTGGATCTACTGAAATATATGGTTGTGGTACTAATACTACAGTTACTCCTGCAGTTGCTTCTAATACAAAAATTTATGGTGTTGGTGATACTGAGACTATTACTCCATACACATTTGAAGATGTTACAGTTCCAGTTGCAGCTGAGGCAGCCACAACAGTTGCTACAGGTTCATTAAATGCTAATGGTGGTGGTGCATCAGTTATGACTGGTTTAGGTACAGCTACAAAAGAGACAGTATTAAGTGCTGTTACTGTTACTGCTCAACCTACATTCAGTGTTACAGAAGCTACTACAGGTACTGGTCCTATTAATGAACATACTACTACTGGTTCATCTACTGTTGATACTCAATCTGGTGGTGGACATAGTCATGATATTAACGTTTCAAGCTAAGATTAAAAACTATAAAATAAACCGATTAATTTCGGTTTATTTTTTTTATTATAATTTTATACTGCTAAATTATATATAAATAAATATTTAAAAGAATATTGAAATGATATATTCTATTAAAACTTCTTGAAACGATAGGAGAATTGAGTATGATTAAATCTACTGCGGTCGTAAAAATTGACTCTGAAGAAAACTGGAATAAAGCAATTAATTATATTCCAGATCAATTTACTATCATAGTATATGAATATCAAGATCGTTCTCCTAGATTAAAAATAGGCGACGGTAAACATAAAGTTTGTGAGTTGCCTTTTTTAAATGGATCGAGAATCGATGAAGATAAACTAATTCTATAAAGGAGAACTATTATGCCAAATCCAAAAATTAAACATGTTCAAGTTGATGAAAATACTTTAGCCGATATTGACTTACCTTCTACAGCGACTCCGTCTATTACTAGCTTAACTACAAGTGGTAATGTAACTGTTGGTGGAACAATTAGTGAAGGTGGAACGACTTTAGCTAATAAATATTCAGCAAAAAATCATAACCATTCTGGAGTTTATTTACCTTTATCTGGTGGAACATTAACAGGTAATTTAACTTTAAATAATTTAAATCAAAATCTTAATTTATCTATAAATGGTGGACTTGTAGTTCGAACAATTTCTGCTTATGGTGGAGATATAACTTTAAACGATAGATTAATAGTTAATAATAATTCAGATCTAGTTGGAGATGTTTATGTTGGAGAGTGGATACATAATCCAACAACTGGAGCTGTTACTCCAGGAACTGAAGGTTCATTAAGAGTTAATGGAACAATTCATACTGAAGGAAGTATAAATGTAGAAGAAGGAATAAGTACAAGTGATATTAGTGTCTCTGGAGAAGCAAATATAACAGGTGACGTACATTGTAATAATATATTAGCTCAATCAGCTACATTTAATGGAACAGTAAGAGCAAATAATGATTTAAAAACAAGTTCAGTTTATCCTTCTGAAAGTAATAAAAAGAGTGTAGGTAAATCTAATTACTTATATCGTCATAGTTATATCACTGAAATGCACACAGATAAGATAACATCATTAACAAATACTGAAACATACACAGATCCAACAACTGGCGAACCAGCTACAAGAAATGTCTTTGTTACTTTACCTACTGCAAGTGGTACTATTTTAACTAATAATGATATTGGAACTGCTGCTTCAAAAGCCTTTACAACTTCAGTAACATCTGGAAGTTCAGACTTAGTAACTTCAGGAGCTGTATTTACTGCAATAGATAATTTACCAGAACCAATGGTATTTAAAGGAACATTAGGTACTGGTGGTACTATTACCTCATTACCAACTGCCGGCGCTACTAATGAAGGTTTTACATATAAAGTAATTACAGCCGGAACTTATGCAAGTCAAGTTGCGAAGGCTGGAGACGTATTTGTTTCTAATGGTAGTGCTTGGGTTATTATTCCAGCTGGTGATACAGACTCAGATACTTGGAGAACTATTAAAGTAAATGGAACTCAATTATTAGGTAGTGCCATATCAACCGGTGCAGTAAATTTAAAGAGTGGTTCTAATGTAACAATTACTGGAAGTGGTAATGATATTATAATTGCAGCTAAAGATACTACTTATTCATCAAAAGCAGCAGCATCTGGAGGAACAGACGTGTCGCTCGTAACCACTGGAGAAAAATATATATGGAATAATAAGTTAGATAAATCACAAGTAGGTTATCTTGATCTAAATTCTAGTGCTCCTGCTGGAACGCTAAATGACACACAATATGCAGAAGTATTAAAGCCTTATTGTTTAATATTCTTAGGTAATTTTTATTATTATAAAGAAGCTGATGCTGGAGATTTATTTTGGTTTAACGCTGTTCATTTTGATAGTAATAATGATATTCCTTATATAAATTCATTTAAACTTACAGTAACAAAAGCAACAAAACGTTACGAGATTGTTGGTGGATTTAATACTACAGTTCAACCAAAGTTAGTATCAGGGAATAGTATTAAAACAATAAATGGTGAATCGGTTTTAGGTCATGGAAATATAACAATTCCTACAAGCCCAACAGTAATAACTGAATTCTTAAATACTTGATCTGAAAAAAGAGATTGAACAGGTTTAACTGATTTTAGTAGTATTAATATATGAACTGACGGAGATAATATTTATTATTCATCAACTTCTAACCACTATGTTTTAGATAAATCGACTTCAACTTGATCTCAAAAAACTTGGACAGGTTTAACTAGTTTTAATGGCCAATTTATCTGAACTGATGGAAATAATATTTATTATTCATTCAATGCTAATCAGTATGTATTAGATAAATTAACATCTACTTGGTCTCAAAAGACATGGACAGGTTTAACTAATATTATTGGAGCTAATATTTGGACAGATGGAAATAATATATACTATTCGGATGCAACTGACCAATATGTATTAGATAAAATCACATCTACATGGTCTACAAAAACTTGGACAGGCTTAACTAGTATTAATGGTAATAATATCTGGACCGATGGAGATAATATTTATTATTCGAGTGGAATTAACCACTATGTTTTAAATAAATCTACATCTACATGGTCTACAAAAACTTGGACAGGCTTAACTAGTTTGGCTGGTGAGAATGTTTGGACAGATGGAGATAATATTTATTATTCATCAACATCTAATCAATACATTCTAGATAAATCAACTTCCACATGGTATCAAAAAACTTGAACAGGTTTAACTAGTTTTTATGGATATGGTGTTTGGACAGATGGAATTAATATTTATTATTCATTAGTTACTGATCAATATGTCTTAGATAAATCGACACACCAAGCACCAGTTCTTGCAAAAGTTGCCGAAACAGGTAGTTATAATGATCTAACAAATAAACCTACAATACCTACAAAAATATCTGATTTAACTAATGATTCTAACTTCTTAGTAAATAATGCGGATATTAGCATGGCTGATTATGCTGGTACATTTAAGTCATTGGCTGTTGGTAATATTCTAATAGGTCAGCAAGCTCAAATTAGAGGTTATAGTATTCTAGCGAACAACCAAAGCACTAGTTTTAAAATTGGTGCTCAGACGATAGGAAAAGAAATTCGTTTAGAGTTGAACTCTGGTTCAGGTCCACAGTTATATTATCAAAATATTAGAGGAAAAGGTCTTATTATAGAATCTAATGTTGAGGTTACTACAACTTCTACTACAAATACTAGATATAAAATATCAGCAGATACCTTATATTTAAATAATAATCCATTTTTACATGCTGGAGCTCAAACATTAACCGATACGCAAAAAACCCAAGCGAGAACTAATATTGGTGCCTCAGCAGAATTTGATACTAACAACAAATTAAATTCAGATTATATTAATTGTGGTGCATCTTCTCAAAAGATGTACTATCAAATGACATCGAATGATGAACGTGGACCAGTTAGAATAACTGATCATAATCATTATGATAATGATCCTCACTATTTAGTATTAATGGTATCAGTATATGATATCAATGATGGTGGTAGTTTCGGAGATATGCATATAAGAGGAACCGTAGGTGGTTGGGTTAATAGACGATATATAGATTTATTGTGTTCTTGTAGACAAGGTAGTTTCAATGAAGATAGTAGACTAGCAGGAGATTACGATGGCTCTGTAAATATTTTAGTAGCAGCAACAGGTTGAGATAGTGACGACGAGCATGAAGGATATTATGGTAAAATGTGCATTGTATTAAAATTAAATGGATGATATGCATATGACCTTTGGTTAGAAGGTGTGCAAGCAGACATATTGCCTTATTCTACTGAACATATTACACGTAGTCAATTAAACAATTTAATAAGTTCATTTATAGATATGGATGGATATACAGTATGTGCTACTAGTAGTACTAACAGTCGTGGAAGCTTACCATTATCTTCATAATTAAGTTCACAAATACAAAAATAAAAGCCAGACCATAAGTCTGGCTTTTATTGTATATTATAATTATAAAGGAGATCACTCTTATGGATAATATAAAAGCAGTATTAGATATAAAAGGAAAATGTGCTTCTGTTATTAAATGAAGAATGACGGATGTTTGTAATTATGCTTGTTCTTATTGTTTAAGATATGCACAATTTGCTCCAGATAGATCTTTAAGTAAAATAGAAGAAGATTCAAATAAAATTTTTAGAGCAATTCCATCAGTAGCGAAAATTATAAGAGAATTACCTGGAAAAGTTAAATTAGATTTAATTGGTGGTGAAATTTCTTTATTTGATCTAGATAAAATATTAAGATTATTATTTATGTTATCAGATGGAAAGTTATTTAGAGTTAATATAACAACAAATATGAGTAAATCAGTACAATTTTATACAGATTTATGTGAATTAGTTCATTCTTTTGGAGCCGAATTAGGAATAACTTGTAGCTTCCATTCAGAATTTATTTCTCTTGAGAAATTCATGGAAAAATTTCAACAAATTAAATCTCCAACTAATCAAAAAGGAATTAGAGCTGAATTAGTTTCAAGAGTAGATAATCAAGAATTAGTTGAAAGATTTATTTCTTATTGTGAAGAAAATCAATTAAGTTATTTTGTTGAAAGAGATTTATCACAACCACCTGAGATAAAACAAAATTTAAAAGTAGGTGCTAGTAAACAAAAATCAAATAGATATAAAGTAATAACCGATTTAGACGAAGAATTATTATTTAAAACTAGAAATGAATTTATTAGTGGAGAAACTACTGATTATAATTCTTACGGAGTTTTTAAAAATTATTACTGTACTCGAGATTATGATTTCGTATATTTAGAACAAGATTGTCACATTGGAAGACTTGGTGACTCTAATTGTAAATTTAAAGAACCAATAGAGAATTTTAAATTATTAAAAGAACCAAAAATATGTCCTCACAATGGTTGTACACTTTGTGGACATATAAGTGTAAGTAAAATAAAAGAATTATTAATGTTAGATAAAGAAGGTCAAGAAAAGTAATCTTGATCTTCTTTTGTTAATATTGTATAATATATTATAATATATTATAGTAATAAATTTAGGAGTTAAATATGTTAGATAAACGTATTGTCATTGTTGGATTTGGAGTTGTAGGTAAACTCGAATACAATGTACTATTTGAAAGATATTATCCAGATATTTTAGATTTAAATGGAAGTATGCTATTTTCTACTGGAAGTTCTGAATTATTAAAATTTGAAGATGCCTTAGAAAAAATAAAAGATGTAGAATATGATTTAGCAATAGTTGCAGTTCCAACACCATATAATAAAGAGAGTGGAGTTTTAGATTGTCATTTAGTTTATGATGCAGTAAAAGAAGTAAACGCTAAAATTTATTTAATTAAATCTACAGTTAATGTTGGTTATTGTGATTATTTAGTTGCACAAACAGGTAAGCATATAATTCATAGTCCGGAACATAGTGGAGCGACACAGCATTGTAATAATTTTAATTATGATTTTACAATTTTAGGTGGAGATACAGAAGATTGTCAAGTTGTTCAAGAAATATATCAAGAAATATTTGATGCAAGACATATTTTTAGATATGTAACAAGAAGAGAAGCTGAAACAGCTAAATTCGTAGAGAATTGTTATTTACCAACAGTTGTAAGTTTTTGAACAAGTATTTGAGAAAGTTGTAATAAATTAGGTATTTGTTTTGAAAATGTAAGAGAAGCTGTTTTATTGGATCCAAGAATACCGAGACCACATTCAGCCGTTTACCCAAGTCACCCATTCTGGGATAGTCATTGTTTTAATAAAGATGAACCAGCATTTGCAAATCAAACTGAAAATGAATTCTTGAAAAATGTAAATCAATTCAATGATCAAATGAAAGATAAATATAAAAATAATAAAAAATAAAAAGAGTTATTAATAACTCTTTTTTTATATATTTATATGCTAAATTATGTGATAAGTAATTTAAATAAAAGTTATTAAACGATATGCTAAATTATTTAGTTAATATTTTGTTTTTTGGAGGTGACCAGCATGCCAGTTTGGTTAACAGTATTTTTAGCTCTGGGCGGATCTGCTCTAATAACTTTAATAGTAAATACAATCTGGCGTCATAGTGCTGCTAAGATTAATAGAATTAAAGAATTAGAAAAGAAAGCAGAAGACGATGCAAGACATGAAGAAGAAAGACGTCGTCAAGAAGAATGGGAACAAAAAGTTCTAGACTTAATTCATCCGTTATCTGTAAAATTGGATGAAATTCAAGAAGAATTAAAATTAAATAAATCAGCTACCACAACAAGTTTAAGAACAGACTTAATGTTATTAAGAGATAGATATAGAGATTTAGGTTATGCATCAAGAAATGATAAAGCAGCTTGGAATCAACTATATAATGACTATAAAGAATTAGGTGGTAATCATTTTAAAGAATATGTTGATCAGTGGAAAGAAGAAGTTAATAATTTACCAACAATCCCTGATATAGAACATGGTAAAGGCAGAAGAACTGAAGATAAAAAGGAGAACGAATAATGGATTTTGTAGAAAATGCTAATGCAATTGTTGCATTAATTAGTGCAGTTGTAGGTTTATTATCAGCTGCTATTCCTCTAGGAGTTATAATTTATAATTTATTTAAAGGTAAGAAATCAAAAGAAATATTTGCAGATTTAAAAGATATGGCTATGGCTGCTATCGTAGAAGCCGAAAAGACTGGTAAAACTGGTGCTGAAAAGAAAGAAATTGCTATTGCTGCTGTTAAAGCTGCAGCTGCTGCAAAGAATATTGATATTGAACCATTTATGAATCAACTATTAGCAGTTATTGATCAAATCGTTGCTACTAATAATGCATTTATTGAAGCTAAGAAAAATTAATTATAAATTTTTAAGGTCTAAGTTGGTTAGACCTTTTTTCTTTCTTATTTAATTGCTAAATTGTATGAGTATTTGAAAAATATAGATAGGAGTTATTTATGTCAAGAATCTTTGATATATACGACTTAGCTGATAAAAGTGGTCAATATCCTGAACTTAAAAAGAAAAAAGAAAAAAGATATAATTTTACTACCTCTGCTAAATTAGTTTATAATCTTGCTGGTAAATTAATTGGAGTAGAAGCAAAAGAAGACACTGTTTTCTCTTTATTTTTTACTTTAGATGGCGCAGATTATGATTTATTAACTAATGGATATTTTTATTTAGAAATTTATGATCGATATCATCAATTAGTTGCTGAAATAGAAGAAGAATTAGAAATTTGTACACTTAATAAAACTATTCGTGCTCAAATTTATGCTGGTGAAGAAACACTTCCTTATGGAAATTATTATATAAATTTAAAAGTAGATTATAATGACGTTTGTTATGTATTAATTTCTGAGAATGATATGATTTTAAGTATTAAGTAGGAGAATATTATGAATGAATTAAAGATTAATACCATCATTGGAGTTTTTCCTCCAGAAGAACCAATTATAAAACCTGAAGAAGAAGTTGAATATATCTCTAGAGGTGCTTCAGCTATGTTTGAGTATGTACTTAGAGATGAAGAAGGACATCCAATATATAGTTATACTATTAATGATATTAAACAATTATCTTTTATGTTTAGACAAGATGGTAGAATTTTAAAATATGATTTATTTGGAGATGAACGTTTTGATCAAGAAGGAAAATTACTTCCTAATCCTTATTTCTCATTTACATATGGAGTAGGTGAAGAAAATGATAATGTTGATTCAATCTTATTAAAATTACCAGCTGAAGAAACTATAAAATTAAGAACTACAACTCCTGGACATTTAGTACTATGTGAAGTTGTAATTGTTTTAGATATTGATAATGAACAATGTAATGAATATGTAGATACTACAAAAATCGAAACTTTTAAGAAAATTAGTGTCAGTGATACTATTTATGGAAGATATTTAGATAGACAATAGGAGATTTAAATGAATAGATCTGGAATTATCTCTTTAGTTCGTGGTGATACACTTAATATGAATTATAAGATTTATGATGAACCTTGTGTTATTTGTGCAGAGCCATATATTTTAAAAAATAATGATATTTTATATTTTGGAATTATGCTTCCAAATGCATTATTTGAAAACGCTATTATTAGAAAAAAGTTCTTTTATTCAGACATGACTGGAGATTCTGTTAGAATTAGACTATCTAGTGATGAGACTGCTAACTTAATCCCTGGAATTTATTATTATGAAATAAAATTAAGAAAAAACGTTGGAACTGAAGACGAAGAAGTCATTACTACAACAAAGAAAACTAAATTTATCATCTCAAATTAAAAAGTGACTAAAAAGTCACTTTTCTTTTATATTTAAGTATATCCATTTGCTAAATTACTTGATTCATTGAATAAAATTTGGAGGTTTTATATATGGCCCAAACAAAAAATAGAACAAATCAAGTTAAAAATATTAAAGGTTTAAGTTCAGATACAAAACCTAGTTATGGAAGAAATTATGACGGTTCAACTTTTTTAGAGCTAGATACTGGAAATTCTTATATCTATTCAGCAGCTGAACAACGTTGGATCATAAAAGATCAAACAGCTGAAGAGAGAGAAGCTCAAGCAGCAACTAAAGGTGTTAGAACTATATATAAAGACCAAGATTATGTCGATCCAGAAGGAATAAAAACTAAGTATATTATTGAATATACTAACGGAAGTAAAGAGGAATTCTTTGTTGAACGTGGTCCTAAAGGTGAAGATGGTAAAGATATGGATAAAGTTGTATTACGTTATCATCCAAATGGAAAAACTCCAGAATGGGCTGATAAACAAGTTGTACAATGGAAACACGAATCATTACCAGATATCGACGACAACTGGACAGACTTATTCCCAATCGGAGATATTACTGAAGGATTCAGTCCATATATTAATGATTTAGGACACTGGGTAATTAAAGATAATGCATCAATAATTGATTCAGGTATTTCAGCTTATCCACATGTTTTAGAATTAAGAAAAACAGATGAACGAATTGAATATCGAGTTAAAAATTATGACGGTGATAAAATTATCGTTCCTTGGACTCCAATCGTTCCATTAGCAGACATTACTGGTCCTCGTGGATATGGAATATCTAGTGTTGCGAAGACTAGTACATTAGGATTAGTTGATACTTACACTATAACTTTTGAAAACGGTGAAACAACAACATTTGAAGTTACAAATGGTGAACAAGGTATTCAAGGTCCTATTGGTCCAAAAGGTGAAACTGGTAAAGGTATCTATTCTATAGATGTAGATTCAAAAGATGGATTAGTTACTAGATATCGTATTTTATATACTGATAATACTAAAACTTATTTCGAAGTTAAAGACGGAGAAAAAGGAGCTAAAGGTGATATTGGTGAAATTGGCCCTAAAACCATTTTCAGACAATATGGCGGTTATATACAATATAGAGCTGAAAACGCAACAGAATGAACAGATTTAGTGCCTCTAAGTGATCTAAAAGGTGATCGTGGTGATCGTGGTCATGATGGTGACAATGGATTAGATGGTAGAAGTATTGTTTCAATTGAAAAGACCGGTACTTCTGATTTAGTAGATACTTATACAATTACTTATGACCGTGGTGATCCATTAACAAGTACTTTTACTGTTAAAAATGGTGCTGACGGTAATACTATTACTGAAATTAATTGGTCTCAAGATAAATCTAAATTAATATTTAGTTTTACTGATGGTGAAGATATAGAAGTTGATTTTAGTGAATTAGCAAATAAGGTTATAAATGTTGATGACGGTGAAGTTGGTCAATATTTAGTTATTGGATTAGATTCTCAAGATAAGAAAAAAATCACTTTTGAGAATGGATATACTGAAGGAAATGGTATCAATATTACAAATAAAACTATAAGCACAGATTTAGATTATTTAAATTTAAATATGACTTATACAGGTAAAGGTAATACTGGTGCTACAGTTGGTGGATTACCTGCTGGCACTACAATAACGGATATTACAATAAAAGACTTATTAGATAAAATATTATATCCATATAAGAAACCTCAAGGAATTTCTGTAAGTGGAAGTGCTATCGGTAGGACTGTAGAAATAGGTACAAGTATGGGATCTGTTTCATCAGTTAATATTAATATAACTAAAGGTACTGAAGATATATCAAGAGTTGTTCTTGAATATAGCTTAAATGGCTCTACAAATTGAACAACTTTAAAAACTATAACTGAAAATATTTCATTAAGTATGGCTATAAATCTAGATACACCTATTAATTTGACTAAATTAAATAATGTAGGATATGCTGATTATTTCAGAGCTACTTGTTATGATACGAAAAATGGTTATGTAACTAGCAGTAATGTTCGTACTAGTTTTATTAAATATGATTATTATGTCGTTCAAAGTGCCTCTGAAGAAATTAATGTGAATAATTTAACTCAAGTTACTGTTGGAAATGCTAGAAACATTGATATTGAAAGTGGTCAATGTATCTATTATTTAACAATGAATTCTGGAAACTTAAAAATCTATGATAGTTTCGCTCAAGACTATCTTGAGGTTGCGTTAGATCCAGATTATTATGTAAAAACTACTAAGAATATAACTTTACGTAGTGGACTTGAGAATGTTACTTATAATGTACATAAATACACTCCAGCAGATGGAGCAGAAAAAATAGCTTTAAAAGTTTAAAAAATTTAAGGAGTAGTAAAATATGGCAATACAAATAACTCAAAATTTGACAAATATTACAAATAAGTATGTTGCCGATGGTAAAGAAATTAGAGGTACTTACATAGTTGTAGCAGATAATACTGAACGTTCTAAGATTAATAAAAGCGTTTTAGTTGATGGTACAGTTGTTTATGTAAGCCAAGATAAAAAAACATATAGATGGACTCAAGCTGACGGCTATCAAGAAGAAGCTGGAGCTAAAAGTATTAAATCTTTAGATTTAGTACCAACACAAGACGGAAAAAATAAATTAGTTTTAACATTTACTGATGATACTACTCTTGAATGTTCTTTAGCTGATTTAAAGGGTGAAAAAGGTGATCAAGGTGAAACTGGTCCACAAGGTGAACAAGGACCTCAAGGTATTCAAGGTGAACAAGGACCACAAGGTCCACAAGGTGAACCTGGTGTTCAAGGTCCACAAGGTGAACCTGGTAGAAACTGGAAAATAGACTATAAATTTAGTTCAGTTGCAGAAATGGAATTAGAACATCCAACTGAAGCTTATGTAAACGCTATTATATTAACTCAAGATCAAAGTGATCCAAATTACGGAGATGCTTATACTTGGGACGGAACACAATGAAATTTCTTAGTTAAAATGGCTTCTGCAGTTCAAGGTCCACAAGGTCCTAAGGGTGACAAAGGTGATACCGGTGCTACTGGTCCACAAGGTGAAACAGGTGCTACAGGTGCAGAAGGTACACGAATCGTAAATATTAATTTAAGTTCTGAAATTTTAAAAGACGAAGACAATAAAGAATATCAAAATTTAACTATTACTTTTAATAGAGAGGTTGATGGTTCTCTTACTAAAGAATTTAAAATTTATCGTGGTGCTGAAGGTCCACAAGGACAAGATGGAAGTAACGGAAAATCTATTAAAGAGGTTCGATATAAAGAACCACAATATGAGACTGATTATGATGAATATGAAGTTATTAGAGATATTGATAATAAAGTTGTAGGTACATTTAAAGTACGTCAAGGTGACGATGGTGTAGGTATTAGTCGTGTTGACGTAGAACCAGATGGAAATGATACTAGAGTTAGAATAAATCTAACAGATGGAACTTCAAAAGAGTTTGTTGTTACTAATGGTATTGATGGACGTGGTATTGAATCTGTTACAAAATATTCTGAAGGTTTAGTAGACCATTATACTATAAATTATTCAGATGATACTTCATATACATTTACTGTTACAAATGGTGCGGACGCTCCAGTTCCAAATATTAAAAATGGATATTGGTATGTTGGAGATCAACCAACAGGTGTAAAAGCTATTGGTGTAGATGGTACAACTCCACATATTGGTGATAATGGTAATTGGTATATTGGAGACACTGACACTCAAGTCAAAGCTCAAGGACCTAAAGGTGAAAGTGTTGTTAGTATTGAAAAAACTAAAACAGATTTATTTGGAAAAATTAAATTTGTAGTTACTTATGGTGATCCAGATGATGCTACAACTTGGCATACTGCTCCATTCTACTTAGATGAACCAGCTTCAATAAAAGACATTGAAAAAGATGACACTTATACAGAAGAATATAAAACTAAATATAATATATATTTATCAACTAATCAAAGATATAATCCAAACTACTCAGATGTTTACACTCCAGACTTTACTTATACTGTAAACGATGGAAAAGATGTCGAATTTGAAATTTTAGAAGAAACTTCAGAGTATGGAGAAGTAACAAAATATATTGCTTGGAAATATACAACGGACACTGATTGGACTAAATTAGTCAATTTAGAGGAATTACGTGGAGAAAAGGGTGCCAGAGGTCTTACTGGTGATCGAGGAGATTCATTAACAGATTTTGATGTTGAAATTGTTGATAATAAAAAATTTGATGGAAAAACTGTTTGGAAACGCCAAAAATTAACTCCAGTAGTTACAGATGCAGATGGAAATGAACGTCGATTAGATAAAACTATAACAATCGAAGATGGTGCTTATTTATTACCTTATTATGATACTGCAACATATAACGTAAAATTAGCGCTAAATGGAGAAATAACTGGTGATGACCCTATCTTATATTCAACAAGAGATTTAAGAGGTCCAGGTTTAACTAAAATCGAAGGTGGAGAACAATATACACCTTTAACAAGAGAAGAAATAGACCAATTTGAAGAGAGTGCAGTATTATTCTATAAGGATATTATCTTTACTTGGAACATTTCAGCTCAAGATGAAGATGAACCATTAACAACTACAATTAAAATTCCAACTGTACGTGGTAAACAAGGAGCACAAGGTCTTCGAGGATTTACTGGTGATAAGGGTGATAAGGGTGACAAAGGTGATAAAGGTGATGCACCTAATGTCTATACTTATAATGAAAATGATTACTATACAAAAGATAACAAATATTATATTTCATTTGATAAACTTTTAACAATCTGTCTTCGAGATGGTGCTGCAGCAGCACATGCTTTATTAATTAATAATGAGGGTGACTTATTCTTATTAAAAACTTTAGTTACATCAGAAGATGAGGAATTATATACAGAATATCCTAGTAATTTCGTTCAATTTATAAGAAATTTACAAGGTAAACAAGGTTATAGTATTACAGATATTAGAGTAACAGATGTTAATATTGAAGATGGAGCATCTACTGTTACAATTTATTATGAACGTCCTAAAGATGATGGTTCAGGTGTAATTACTAAAACTCAAACGTATACTATTCAAAATATTTTACCTCCTACTATTGAAGTTCAAGATGGAAAAATTGTTTACTATTATGAAAAAGATGGTATAACAAGTGTTGCTAAAGCAATAGTTGACCTAGAAGAATTAAGAGGTCCACAAGGAGAAAAAGGTCGAGATGGTGACCGTTTAATTGATCCAATCATCGAAAAATTTGTTTCATTATATGTTCATGAAGATGTAGCACCTCAATTACCTTATGAAGATAGTTATCCAGATGGTGCTGTTAAGATTACACAAAGATTAACTGATCCAGATGGAAATACTAAGTCATTAACTCCATTCTTTATCGAGAATAATCCTGGAATTGGAAAAATTGAAACTACTGAATCACATGTTGGTAATGTTAGAGTTCAAACAGTTACATTTAAAGACACATCTCTTAACACTTTAAAATCAATTGAAATTGCTGATGGTGCTACAGGTCCAGTTGGTCCTCAAGGTCCTACTGGTAGAAGTATTAAACAATTAAGTTTAACTGCTACTTCTACTATAGATGAAGAACATGAAAATAGAGTTCAAACAACTCTTGCTGTTAGTACTATAGTTGGTGACCCAGCTAAAGATATCGGTGATAAAGACGATAGAACATATAGTTCAACAACTCAACCACTTACTATGCCAGAAATTGAATTAAAAGATGGTGATAGTATTACTCCAGCAGAAATTACTACTGAAATAATAGAATCTAATAAGATTTATTGGAGAACATTTGCTTACCAAAATGGTAGTAAAACTCCTTTATCTAAATGGATTGAATTATGTAGTAAAGAAGATGTTCGAGGATTTAGTGTAACTAATATTGGTAAACCTACAAAAATAAAAGACTTTGCATATTCATTTAAAGTATATAGAGAAGATACTGGTGTAACTGGAAAGAAAGAAATTGGTGAAATTACTTTAGATTTCTCTAATTATATTAACGAATTAAAAGGTCCTAAAGGTGATTCTGTTAAGAGTGTACGTAAAGGTACTGTAACTACTGCAAATGGAGAAACAACAACTCCAATCATATTTAAAATAGAATATGTTGATACAGACGGAATAACAAAAGAAAAAGAGTTAAGTGCTTTAGATATTACAGTTAAAGATGGTCGTGGTATCAGTGCTGTAGAAAAGAATCCTGTATATGAAGGAACAAAACAATATTTCGATATTGTTTACGATAGACCAGATGATACTGGTAGTTCAAGAAAAAATAAAGCATTCTATATTGAAAGTCCAGATCAAATTGAATTAGCATTTATTAACAAAGATAAACAATTAAGTAATGGTACTACTGAAAAACAACCAGCATTATGTTGGAAGTATACTTTAGCTGCTAGTACAGATGAAAATTGGCATTTCTTATGTTGGAAAGTCGATCTATATGGTCGTGGAATAACATCTATATCTTTTAAATCAAAAGATGACTCAGATGAAACTTATACAATCTCTAATCTTGAAGTATTATATTCAGATAATAGTAGAGCTCCACTACAAGTTTATGCATATAAAGGTAAAGATGGTACTGGTATTGGTGCTATTGAAGAAGATTCAGAATATCCAGTTGGTGAACGTCAACATGCTTACAAAATCCTTTTAGATAATGCTGAGCATACTGAGTTACAAAAACGTATTATCGTAACTGATGGTAAAGACGGTAAAGATGGTGAAGATGGACGTGAAATTGAACTTGAAGTTGTTAACAACGAAATTGTTTGGAGATATGTTGGTGAATCTAATCAATCATTAGTATCTTTAGAAGATTTAAGAGGTAATGGTGTAAGCAATATCTCATCTAGTAATCCAGTTGAAAGTTCTGATCCTAGTCATTTAGGATGGTATGAACAAACTGTTACTGTTAAATATACTAGAGATGCAGACGGTATATTTAAGATTTACACAAAAGAAGGCGAAAAAGGTGATACAGGTAATGGTATTGCTTCTATCACTGGTCCTACAACTGACGGATTAGTTGATACATATACTATTAATTATACTGATCAAACAATGAGCCCTACACAATTCACTGTTACAAATGCTAAGAGTATAACAAGTGTAGACGTTCCAGCGGAAATAAAGACTGGTTCTGGTGAATTCAATACTTATACTATTAACTTTAATAGTGGTGATCCAATAACATTTAAAGTTTATAATGGTGAAAAAGGTGAAAAAGGTTCAAGCATCGTAGCATTTGAGTCTGGTACTCCAACTGAAGAAAGTATAGGTGGTGTTACTTATACAAAGACTCCAATTAATGTTACAGTTGACGATTCAGAAGTAAAATTACCTTTCGATGTATTTGCAAAACAAGGTATCGATGGTCGTGGAATTACATCAATTACTAAAAATACTACTTTATCTCATGATCTAGTAAATGTTTATGATATTAATTTCAATAGTGGTGAACCTCAAATTGGTGCATTTAGTGTTAATGATGGATTAGGTATTCAAGAAGTTAAGCTTGTTGGTACATTTGATCCAAGTTCTAGTGCTGAAAATAAATATATAATTACTTATGACGATCCAAATAAGGCACCATATTATTTCTCAGTATTTAATGGTGCTCAAGGTGCTAAAGGTGATAAAGGTACATCAATCACTAAAGTTAATTCAGTCGGAACATCATTCTCTGAATCTGAAAGCAAAACAACTATTAAAGTAGATTATTCTGATAATCAAAGTTCTGATACCTTTATTATAACTGCTAAGAACGGTCGTTCAATTAGTAAAGTTTCGTTAAAAGAAAATTCTCAAACAGATCTAGAATCTACTTATGAAGCATTCTATCAAGATACTCAAGGAAATTATGTTAAAGCTGGTGAATTTACTGTTTATAATGGTAAATCAATTGAAGTAGCAGTAAGAACTATTAACTCAGAAAAAGTTTTAGCTTATAATTATACTGGTGAAACTAATTATATAACAATTTGTAAACTAGAAGACCTAAAAGGTCGTGGTATTACAAATATCACTCCAACTGGAACTAATACTATTACTGAAGGTAATCGAGTTTATACTGAAAATAAATATAGAATAGATTATAATGATGGTACTGATTCAACATTCACAGTTAAAGCTGAAAAAGGTGATAAGGGTGATCAAGGTATCCAAGGTCTAAAAGGTGATAAAGGTGATAAAGGAGATAAAGGTGACAAAGGTGATAAAGGTCGTAGTATTGCAAGTATTTCAACCGAAGATCTACCTTCAGCTAGAATAAAAACTTATACTATCACTTATGATGATAATTCAACTCCAACAGAAATTATAATTAAAGATGGTCAAAACATCGAATTAAGAAAGACTGATGAAGATGTAGTTGAATGGAGACAAAAACCGGATGATGAAACAATAACAACTGGTTGGAATAAATTAGTTGACGTTTCAGATTTAACTGGTCCTCGTGGTTATGATTTCCAATATGTTTGGAGTGGAACTCAATTAGGAGTAAAATCTAGTAATGAGTCTGAATATACTTATGTAGATTTAAAAGGTGAAAAAGGTGACCAAGGTATCCAAGGTATTCAAGGTGAAGTTGGTCCTCAAGGTCCAAAAGGTGAACAAGGTCGTCCATTTACTCTTGATAAATTTATATACTTAACTGAAGAGGAAGCTGCAAACGTTATAGTATACTTAACTAACTGGGCTGCAGCTGATCCAGAAACTAGATTTGATTGTTCAGTTTTAATTACTGTTCAAGATAAAAATGGTAAAACTTTAGTAGATCATGAAGAAACAGCTAGAGTTTACTTCATCACTCCAACAGGTTCAGTACAATATCTTACAGATTTATCTGGTGCTCAAGGTATTCAAGGACCTAAGGGTGACACAGGTGAAAAAGGTGAAACTGGTGCTACAGGACCTCAAGGTGAGCAAGGTATTCAAGGACCTAAAGGTGATAAAGGTGATACTGGTAAAGGTATTGCAAATATTACTGATGAAGGTCAAGATCAATTACATCCTAACAAACATAATTACACAATTCATTATGATGATGTAGAACAAAGTACATTCGATTATTCAGTATTTGATGGTACTGGTATCGTAAATATCGCTAAAACAAGTACTTCTGGACTTGTAGATACTTATACTATTTCATTAACAGATACTACTACTAGAACATTTACTGTTACAAATGCTTATAATATTGAATTTAGAGTTACTGGTGTCTTAAGCGAACAAGCTGATACTAGAAAATTACAATATAGACCAAGCACTTATACAGATCCTGATGAAGGTTGGACAGACTTATTTAGTCTATCAACATTAAAAGGTGATCAAGGTGAACGTGGTTATAGTATTACAAGAATTGTGGATAAAGGAATTGATCAAGAACAAGCTAATAAGCATAATTATGCTTTAGTTTTAAATGATACAAATCAAACAGAATTATCATATTCAGTATTAGATGGTATTGGAATTGAAAGTATTACTAAGACAGCAAGTGATCCAGCTACTAGAAAAGATACTTATACAATTTTATATACTGATAATACTTCAAGTACATTTACAGTTACAAATGGTTTCGAAATTGAACTTAGAGTTAAAGTTGATGAAACTATTGCAGCTAATGATAAACGTGTACTTCAATATAGAGAAGCTAAATATACAACTGGTCAAGAAGAACTTGGTTGGAAAACTTTAATCAACTTATACACTTTAAAAGGTGAAAAAGGAGATAAAGGAGATAAAGGTGATCAAGGATTTAGTATTACTAGTGTTGAATTAGCTAGTCAAGTTGGATTAACTAAAACTTATAATGTTAAAAATAATGATGGCCAAGACGGAACTATTATTGGAACATTTGAAGTTGAAGATGGTACTGACGGTTTAACACCTGAATTACAAAAAACATCAAGTTATATTCAATGGAGATATGTTGGAGAACAAGCTTGGAATAATTTAGTTTCATTAAGTGATATTACAGGTCCACGTGGTATTGGTATTGCTAGCGTAACAAAAACTAGTACTTCAGGATTAATCGATACATATACAATTACATTTGATGATGGTGCTACAACAACATTTGAAGTTACAAATGGTAAAAATCCAGAAGTAACAATTGATCCAACAACTAAACATTGGATAATTGATGGTGTAGACTCTCAAATTGTAGCTGAAGGTAAAGATGGTATTGATCCACACATCGATCCAACAACCGGAAATTGGTTTATTGGAAACATCGATACTGGAACTCACGCTCAAGGTCCGCAAGGTCCAAAAGGTGAGACTGGTGAAAAAGGTGATAAGGGTGATACCGGAGATAACATTGAGTTAAGAGTTGATAACGAAACGTTACAATGGAAAGCTACTTCAGATGATACTTGGTCTGATTTAGATTATGATTTCAATGCTGATAAGATTTTATATACTTGTGCGATACCTACAACAGAAAAAGTTGGTGGTATTAAAGCAAACACAACATTTAATAAAACACCTGTTTCAGATATTTTATATGATATGTTCCATCCATACAAACCATTTACTATTAGTTCTTACGATTTACAAACATCTTCTAATGCTAATATAAATACTAGCGTAGAGATTGGTACTGAACGAATTGCAAGTAAATTAAAGATTACTTGGACAAATGGTTCAAAAGCTGTAACAACTTTAAAATATAGAATAGGAAGCGGAAGTGAAATTATTTATGACGGTGATTTAAGTAGTCAAAGTGTTACAATCAATTTTGCTGAGGCAATCACATTACCAAATGATCCTTATTCATTTACAATTACATTAAGTGATGGTGAAACAACTACTACTAATACTAAAACTTATACTGTTATGTATAATGTATATTATACTGTTATGAGTGATCCAAGTGATCTTCCAGATAAAGCTACAAACTTAAGTATTGGTAATGGAACATCAATCACAACTCAAAATAATACATATATTATTTACTTTGTTCCAAATAATATGACAGTTTCAACAATTAAAGAGAAAACTCAATTAGATGCCAGTGGTTGGGCTTCAATAGATACAACTTCTCTTGGAAGTATTTCACTTGAAAATAAAGCCGGATATGTTTCTACTTATAAAGTATACAGAGGTCCAAAGATGACCGCAAATACTGGAACTTATAAGATAGTATAGTAAAGGAGAATAAATATGGCAGAAGTTAAAGTAGGATTTCAACTTGGCTCAAGCTTAGCATCAAAACACTTACTTGATGCTCAATATATTAAAGGTACATACACAGTGGTTAATTCATTGGAAGAGCGTAATGCTCTTCCTGTAGCCACAGTAAATAATGATGGTGTAATCCTTAAAGGTTCATTAGTCTATGTTATAAATGAAGAAATATTATATATTTATAATGGATCAGAATATGAAGAATTAGAGCTTGGTGGATCTGGTAATAATAAATATCTTTATTTTGATAAAACAACAAATAAAGTTTATATACAAGATGAAAATGAAGAACCTGTAGAATTAAGCGAACTTTTAAACTTAATTTCTGAAACAGAAACAATAAAAACTAATGTTCAAACTTTAGATAATAAAATTGAATCAAATATAACTAAGTATGAATTATTAGAAAATACTGAAGTTTATACATTAAATATGGTTCATAATTATGTTTATACTTGTAAAAACGCAATGACTAATTTTACTATCGTTCTTCCAAAAGAAATGAAAACTAAAATAGGATTTTTAACAGAAGTTATTTTTAAAGGTATTATTAATCCAAATAGTGTAAAAATAAAGATTGTTAAAGACGATTTATCTGGAGTTGAAGATTTTAAAGATTTAATTTATTATAATTATGGACGAATTGAGAATTCTCTAGATTTTGACGTTACTAATAATAATACTATTGATCTAATTTTTGGATATGATGGAATAAATTACTGTTGTTATATTACTCAATATAATAAAGACTTCTAGGAGACATTTATGAATGCTCTTGAATTTCGATTATTATTATATAAAAAGCAAAATTATAGTTATACATTCTTTAAATTAGGAATGTCTCACATTTTATCTTTTGTTGAAAAACTTAGAGTCGATGTTTTTGATCAAGATAAAATCGTAAAAGTTTATTGCGCTGATCAAAATACTTTAGATACTTGTTATAAGGCTGCAGTTAGTGTAGTTTCTTATCAACCAATTATTATTGATAAGACTAATATAAAATTAGTTTCAAAAAATACGGCTGAACTTACAACTCCATATCCATCTTATGTTGATAGTACTATTTATGGTGATATAAAAACTGCAAGTTTTGTTCAAATATATACTTTAGAAAAAGCATTAATAAATCCACTAACAGCTCAAACTTTAAAATTTAGTCTTAATTCAGGATTAAGTGCTGGTAGTGTTATATTTCCAGATGATTGTCAACATCTAACTCCAGGAATTGTTCTTGGAAATAAAGATAAATTTACTATGACTTTAGATGATGTTGGTAATATCGCAACATTTTTAGTTGGAAATTTAATTAGTGATATTCAAAGTTCTAATTGTAATATTTATGTAAATAGCGTTACTGCTATGAGTGGTAATTTACAAATGGATATAACTTCAGTAGTATCTTCAATGAGCGTTGTTACTCCACGTACAATTGATGCTTGTTATATAAAAGTTGATGAAAAAACATCAGCGATAATATCTTGGGCTAGCGCAGTAAATCCTGAAAAAATTAATGAGCCAATAGATACACTTTCAGCAAAATTAATAAGCTTAGAACCAGTTTTAATTACAGATGGTGGAAAGACTGAGTTTGGACAACAAACAAAAACTACTCTTTGTTTAGAGGATTTACAAAACGTCGGTACATTCATTGGAATGCAACCAATAAGATATAATACATATGTTCGAAGTGTTGTTGAAGACGGTGCTAATTTAATAAAATTATTTAAGAGTTTTATTAATAATACAGTAGTTCAAGCAACATGCTCTTTAGCTGTTATTGGACAATTAATAATAGATATTAATCAAAAACTATTAGGTTTTAAATTAAGTTCAAATATTTTAATTAAAGATCCAATTAAACTAAATGCAAAGGACCAAACACAAGAAAATTTACAATCTGAATTAATTATTCCAACATTAAACGTATTTTCAGGTAAAGCAATGAATGGTGAACGTTTATCAATTTCATTGTACATTAATGATAAACGAGATTCAATTCGAGGAAATATTATTAATGATTTAGGAATATCAGCTAAAATATTTATATCAGATGAAATATATAATACTAAAACGATACTAATGAAAACAAAGGTTCAAGCTAAAGTCTTAAGAGCTAAGCCAATGTTTTTAAAATATTTAGAAAATTATAAGCTAAATTATATAGATAATATGTATGATGAAATCTATGAGACTATCGGAACACCTCTCGAAAATTTATCATACTATATATTATAATAGATATTATAAAAATATTAGGAGAAAAATAAAATGATTTGTCGTGCATATTTACAAAAACTAATGAACACACTATTAGGAAATGGTGGTAGCAGCAATTTTACACCATATATTGCATTATTTAAACTTGATCCAACACTTAATTCAAGTGGATATTACGTAATGAGTGGTGAACCTGAAACCGGTAAAGGCTACCAAAGATATGCTTATTCTTATGCATTTGATACAACTGTACAAGATACTATTGTTTCTTACAATACTAATACTATTTATTTTGATGAAGCAACAGCAGATTGGACAGGTGATGCACCTTTAAAATACTTTGGTTTATGTGAAAGTAAAACAGCATCTAATTGCTTCGCTTATGGTGAATTATTAGATGGTGATGGTAACCCAACAACTATTTTAGTTAATAAAGGACAATTACCTATCATTCGTAAGAATATGTTAAAGATTCAATTTAGTGAAAATGTAGCTCCAAAATATTCAGCTACATTAAGAGCTGGTGAGAATGAAGGAGCTGTAGAAATCTCAAGAAGTGGATTATATGCATTCCCATCTTTATCAACATTTGCAGATCCTGGTCAAACAGCTATGCGTGCTAAGATTGCTGAAATTGAAGCTGAATTACCTGAAGGTCAATATGAACCTTGAGATGGAACTTGGATTAAGAATGGAGATTCAAGTGTAAATCCAACCATCTATACTGCTGGTACTGCTCTTGTTGCTGACGGAGTATTTGTTCCATACTTTGTTGAAAAACAAGTAGAACCTGAAGAATAATAGAAAAAATAAAAGAGGTCAAATGACCTCTTTTTTATTATCTATATTTCTTATTTTTTGTATGACGCATTAGCATATCATGCTTGAATTGAGCCATCTCTTTTGATGGTCTGAAGAATTCATGTTTCTTAACTTCATCTAGAACATAACTTCTAAGTACTTCTCTCTTAAAACGTCTTAATAACATTTCATCAGATTCACCATCACGCTTAATTACCTTAACATTTGTTGCCATTAATTAATCACCTACATTCCTATTTTTTATTTTCTGACTCACTAGGCAAAACCGGTAAGTCATGTTGCAACCTATATTGATTTAAGATTTTTGGATATTCTTCCAAAGTTGTAAAATTAAATTCTGACCAATT
>ODAJ014732432.1_pt1 | contig 35824 bp, 30 predicted proteins | sample 1539241 | NCBI WGS metagenome assembly ODAJ01 (sample SAMN02144231, study PRJEB22623) | gut metagenome | biome: sheep rumen | host: Ovis aries | place: New Zealand
TGGTGCTTATTTAGCATAAGCTTTTGTTCTTACATTGTTCAATTTTCAAGGTACATCCGCTGTCTCCCGTTTGGGTGACAGCTTGCTTATGATAGCACAGCGGAGAACCAATGTCAAGAACTTTTTTCGTTTTTCCCAAAACTTTTTGTTCTGAAGCTTTCGGTCTGCCGCGCTCCTCACAGGCGCTTGGCTAATATAGCACCGAAGAACCCGTTTGTCAACAACTATTTTTCGTTTTTTCCATATTTTTTTGCAAAATCCAAATATTGTGGCTTTATCGGGATATACTACACTATATGTATCATTCTACCTTTTCTTCTTTCGATTCTGCATCTTCTCCGGTGCAGGAGCCGCCTCTTTCGGCGGCCGCGGTGAAGGCGCTGTTCGGCGGCTGCGCGGACTTTGAGACGCGGCGCGTGAGCTTCTCGCTCTCCGGCGTCGCGCTCACGCTCTGTTGGATCGACGGCCTGGTTTCCGCCGATGCGGTCTCGGAGAGCGTACTGCGCCCGCTGACCGAAGCCGTCCGCTCCCTCGGCAGCGGCGGCGAGCAGGCCTGCTACGAGCGCGCGCTGCTCGGCGGCGTCTACCGCTGCTCCGTGAGCGAGCGAGAAAGCCTCTCCGACGTGTCCGACGATCTCACGCACGGCTGCTGCTGCCTGCTGTTCGACGCGCTCGGCGCGGCGCTCTCCTTCGAGCTGCGCTCGCCGACGGGCCGCGCGGTCTCCGAACCGACGCTTGAGAAGTCCCTCAAGGGGGCGAAGGACTCCTTTGTGGAGGCGCTGCGCGTGAACACAGCGCTCGTGCGGCGCAGGATCTGCACGCCGCAGCTCAAAACGGCGGAGAGCAGCCTCGGCCGGCGCAGCCGGACGAAGGTGGCGCTGCTGTATATAGAAGGCGTGGCAAACCCCGAAACGGTCGAGGAGCTCGCGCGGCGGCTCGACGGGCTGGATGTGGACGCGGTGCCGGCGCTTGGGATCCTCGAGGAAGCCATCGCGGACGCGCCGCTCTCCCCGCTCCCGCAGGTGCTGCACACCGAGCGCCCCGACCGCTTCGCCATGCATCTGCTCGACGGGCGCGTGGGTCTGCTCGTAGACGGGCTCCCGGTGGGGCTGCTGCTCCCGGCGACACTCGCGGAATTTCTCCGCGTGACCGGGGACAGCGGGATGCACTTCGCCGTGGCCACCGTGCTTGGCGCGCTGCGCGCGCTGGCGCTCGTGCTCGCGCTGCTGCTGCCGGCGGTCTTTACGGCGATCGTGATGTATCACCAGGAGATGCTCCCCACGCGGCTGCTGCTCTCGATCATCGAGGCCGAGCAGCACGTGCCCTTCTCGACTCCGCTGGAGATACTCGCGATGCTGGGTGCCTTTTCCCTGCTGCAGGAGGCCGGGCTGCGGCTGCCGAACCCCATCGGCGACACAGTCTCCATCATCGGCGCGCTGATCGTGGGACAGGCGGCCGTTGAGGCCAAGCTCGTCTCGCCCATCTCCATCATCGTGGTCGCCGTCTCGGGCATCGCCTGCTACACGCTGCCCAGCCAGGATCTGGCTTTCGCCGTGCGGCTGGGGCGGCTGGCGCTGCTCGCCGGTGCGATGTGCTGCGGGCTCATCGGCGTGAGCGCGGTGCTGGCGGCGCTGCTGCTGCACCTCTGCGATCTCGACTGCTTCGGCGTGAACTACTCCGCCCCGCTGAGCGAGGGCGAGAGGCGGCGAGCGCTGCTGCGCTGGCCGAAGCTTTGGAACAAATTTCGCGATCCACAGCTCAAAACACCCGACAGGAGGCGACAGACATGAAAAAAGCGCTCCTTTTGCTGCTCTGCCTCGCGCTCCTGCCCGCGCTCGCCGGCTGCGGCGCGCTGCGCGCGGGCAGCGTGGAGGTGGAGCGCCTGCAGCTGATGCAGACCATGGGGCTCGACCCGGAAGGGGAGACTCTGCGGCTCTCGCTCGCCGGGCAGGGGAGCATCCTCTCCGGCGACGGGGCGAACATCACCGCCGCCTCCCGCGCGCTGCGCGCGCAGGCAAGCGAAAAGCTGCTCTTCACCGGGCACCTGCGGCACATCCTCCTCGGTGCGGAGACGGACGCGGCGCTGCTGGAGACCGCGCTGGACTACGCGGCGCGCTCGCCGGATCTGCGGCTGGATCTGCCGGTGTTCCTCCTGCGGGAAGGGCGGGCGGAAGAGCTGCTGCGTGAGCTCGCCGCGGGCGGGGAGGACGTCTCTTCTCTGCTCGACTCCCTCGAGCGTCAGCTCGAAACGCGCTGGCGCGGCCCGCTGCCGGACGCGGGAGAGATCCTCGCGGGTCTGCTGACGCGGGGCTGCGCGCTCGTCACGGCGCTCACACCCTGCCCCGCGGCAGAGGATGCGTCAAGGCGCTCCGTCGCGCCGGCGGGCTACGCGCTGATCTCCGGCGACGGCGTCTCCTGGCTCGACGAGGGCGAGGCGCTGGGTGTGGGGCTGCTCGACGGGCGGCACGGCGTCTGCGAGCTCACGCTCTCTCTCGCGCCCTATCGTCCGGCCACGCTGGAGCTGGAGGCAGGACACAGCCGCGTGTCGCCGCTCTGGGCGGAGGACGGGAGCCTGCGCGCGCTGCAGATCGAGGTAGAGCTCGAGGCGGTGATCCGCGAGGCGGACGAGAGGACGCCGCTGCCCCGGCTGAGCGCCGCCCTGGAGGGGGCGGTCTCGGAGGGCATCCGGCGGGTCTTTGCGCGCGAGCAGGCGCTCGGCTGCGATTTCCTCGCTCTCGGGGAACGCACGGAGCGCGCCGCCCCGCTGCGCTTTCGGCGCATGGGGCGCAGCTTTGACGACTGCCTCGACGCGCTGACGCTCGAGCTGCGCGTGCACAGTCTCCTGCGGCACGCCAACGACCTGGAGGCCGCGCCATGAGGCCGGCCTCTCTGCGCGCGCAGCAGCTGCTCTCCCTCCCGCTGCTTGCACTGCTCTCCCCCGCGCTGCGGCTGATCCCCGGCAGCCCTGCGGCGGCGGCCGGACGCGCCGCCTGGCTCTCGCCGCTCGCAGCGCTGCCGATCCTGCTGCTGTATCTCGGCTTTCTGTGCCTCTTCTGCGGCAGACGCGGGCCGGAGGAGGGTCTGGCGGAGCTCTGCCTGCGCTGCCTCGGGCAGCGGGCGGGGCGGATTTTTCTGCTGCTCGCGGGCCTGTGGCTTCTGTTCTTCGCGGGCTTCAGTCTCCGCGCAGGGGCGGAGCGCTGCCTGCTCACCGTGTTTCCGCACGCCTCCCCGGCCGTGTTCGTGCTCCCGCTGGCGCTGCTTGCGCTCTGGGCGGCGCTCGGGAAGCTGCGCAGCGTGGGCCGTCTGGCGCGGATGCTGCTCGCGCCGCTGGGCGTGCTCCTGCTCGTGCTGCTGCTCGCCGCGCTGCCGAACCTGCACGCGGGCAACCTGCTGCCCGTCACGCTCTATGAGCTCCCGGCTGCGCTGCGCGGCTCGCCTCCGGTGCTTGAGATCGCGGGGATCCTGCTGCTCTGCCCCTGCTTTTTCCTCGACCGGGCGGAGAGCCTGTCCTTCCGGGGCGCCGCGCTTAGCCTCGCGGGTGCGCTCGCGCTGTTGACGCTGCTCTCGGCGGCGGTGCTGGGGAATTTCGGCGCAGCGCTCACGCAGAAGCTGCGCCTGCCCTTTTTCACCCTCGTGCGCAATCTCGTCTTTTTCCGCTCGCTGGAGCGCGTGGAGGCGCTGACCGTGAGTCTCTGGGTTTTCCCCGACCTCGTGCTGGAGACGCTGCTGCTGCGTGCGGCCGCCCGCTGCCTCCGCGCCGCCTTTGGGAGCTCCGGGACGATGCCGGAGGAGCCGCGGCTCTCGCTGCGGGACGGACGCTGGCTGCTCCCTCTCGCCGCGTTCGCCGCAGCCGGGATCGCGCTCACGCTCGCGCCGGACGCGCGGAGCTTTGCCCGCTGGTCGGACGAGCTCATCCCCGCCTGGAATCTCGTCTTTCTCGCCCTCTTCCCGCCTGTTGCGCTGATCGGGAAGCTGCGGAAAAAGATATGAGCTCTCTCTGTTCAGAATCGGGCGGGACTTCTTCGCCCCCGAAAAAGGAAGCATCCTCCGAGCTGACAACAGCCCGGGGGATGCTTCCTTCTACATATATATAATATTTAGCAAAATCTCAAAGCAAATCGCCGCGCTCAGCCGCAGAGGCCGAAGCGCGAGAGAGCCGCGGCGAGACCGTCGTCGTCAATGTCGCCGGTGACGAAATCCGCCGCTGCGCGGGCGACGGGCTCGGCGTTGCCCATGGCGACGCCGATGGGCGCGCGGCGCAGCATTTCGGCGTCGTTCGCGCCGTCGCCCACGGCGAGGTAGGCGTCGGCGGGAAGGCCGAGGGCGGCGAGCAGCCGCAGGATACCCTCGGTCTTGCTCGTGTGCGCATTGATCACATCCACCGACACGCTCGTCCAGCGCGTGCTGTTCAGCCCCGGCAGATCGGAAAACAGCGCCGCGAAATCCTCCTCTCCCACGAAGGGGATGAGCTGGTAAATCTCGTTCACAAGCGCACGCTCCGGATCCTCCACCGGCGGGACGGGCGAGCCGATGGCGTCCTGCACGCGCAGGACGTCCTCCGTCACGAGGTTCATATACATGTACTGTGCCTCGTTGAACCAGCAGGGCAGCGGCCGCGCGCGGAGCCGCTCCACGATCACGGCGACCGCCTCCGCCGGAAGCGGACAGCCGAAGAGCACATTGCGCGCGGCATCCATGCACAGCGCGCCGTTGAGGAGCACGTAACCGTCGAATTCCACGCCCGCGAGCGGCAGCTGATCCAGCTCGCAGATATGCCGCCCGGTGGCGGCGAAAATGCCCACGCCCCTGGCCTGCGCCTCGCGGATCGCCCGCTGCGCCGACAGGGGCACGCTCTCCGTCGTGTGGGACAGGAGCGTCCCGTCGATATCCAGAAAAATCGCTTTGATCTCCACTGCTTTACTCCCTGAGCCGCTTCGGGAAAAACAGGCGGACCGTGGTGCCGACGCCCGGCTCGCTCTCGAGCTCAACGCGGGCGTTATGCAGCAGCGCACCGTGCTTGACGATGGACAGGCCGAGGCCGGTGCCGCCGATCTCCTTGGAGTGGCTCTTGTCAACGCGGTAGAAGCGTTCGAACACGCGGTTCTGGCTCGCATAGGGGATGCCGACGCCGGTATCGCTCACCGAGAGGCAGACCTCCTCCCCGTCCGCGACCGTCACCTGGAGGCTGCCGCCGGGGCGGTTGTATTTGATGGCGTTGTCGACGAGGTTGAAGATCATCTCGCCCAGAATCTGGCCGGCGCCGAGAACCTCGGCATGCTCCCCAACGAGGGACATCTCCACCTGCTGCTGCGCCGCCACGGGGCGCAGGCTGTCCAGCGTGTCCTGCGCGAGCGCACAGAGATCCACCGGCAGGAATTCCGGCTCCGCGCCCTCCTCGTCGAGCTTGGAGAGTTTGATGATATCGCCCACCAGGGTGATGAGGCGCTGGGATTCACGGTAGATATCGCCGGCAAACTCCCGCACCTTCTCGCCAGAGACGAGGCCCTGCATCATGAGCTCTGCGAAGCCCGAGATCGAGGTCAGGGGGGTCTTGAGCTCATGTGAGACGTTGGCGGAGAACTCCTGGCGCAGCCGCTCGCGCTGCTCGCGCTCGGTCACATCCATCATCAGCAGCAGCGCGCCGACGGCAACGCCCGCGTCGGAGACCGGGCTCGCGATCCAGGCCCAGCTCTGGCCGTCCTCGTGGACAAGCCCCTCCGCGCGCTGCCCGGCAAGGGCGTCGGCGATGGTCTGGTGCAGCTCGTGATCCAGCTCCGGCAGCGGCTTGCCGGTCTCCGCGCCGGGAATGAGGTGCAGGGCGCTGCGGTTGGCCGAGAGGACGACGCCCTTGCGGTCGAGCAGCACGAAGCCCTCGCTCATATTGTCCGTGAGGGTGCTGAGCTCCCGCTGATGGCGGTTGAGCTCGTCCATCTGCTCCTGGATAGTGAGATTCTGCTCCTGGATGCGCTCCACGAGCGGGGCCAGCTCCGGATAGGTTCCGTCCTTGTCCGGCGCGTCCAGATTCAGCTCGTTCACCGGGCGAAGGATCTGCCGCGCTGCGCGGAAGGCGATGACGCCGGAGATCATCAGCACCAGGGCGGCCGTCCACAGGATGGGACTCAGGGCGAGCAGTACCGAGCGCAGCGCCTTCATGGGCTTCGCCAGGCGGATCACGCTGCCGTCCGCCGCACGTTCGGCGGTGTAGAGGGTCTGCGTGCCGCTGCTCTCGGAGCGGCGGAGGCTCTCGCCCCTGCCGGTCTGCAGCGCGTCGCGCACCTCGGGACAGTCGGCCTGGTTGGGGAGGCCGGAGGCGTCTTCGCTGTCATAGAGCACGCTGCCGTCCGCAGCGATCCAGGTGACGCGGCCCGTGTCCGCCAGGCGCGTCAGATAGTCCTCCCCGGCGGCCTCGAGACCCCGGGCGACGCAGGCGGTCTCCTCGGCGAGCGCTGCCTTCGCCTCGTCAGTGCTGGTGGTATACTCCAGTGCGAAGAACAGCGCCGCGCACAGCAGCAGTGTGGAAATGCCTACAAAAAAGGCGTATCGAAAGATCTTTCTGGTCATAGGACGTCACCGTTGAGCCGATAGCCGACGCCGCGGACGGTCTCGATGCCTTTCCCCGCCTCGCCGAGCTTCACGCGCAGCGTGCGGATATGCACATCCAGGGTGCGGTTTTCCCGCTCCGCGCCGAGATCCCATACCTTGTCCATCAGCACCTCGCGCGTGAGCACCATGCCCTGGTTCTCCAGCAACAGCTGCAGCAGCAGAAATTCCTTGTAGGTCAGCTCCACCCGCCGCTCGTTCACCCGTACCTCATGGCGGGCGGGGCAGACATAGAGGCTGCCGAGGCGGTATTCCTGGAGCGGGTCGCGCGTCTCGCTGCGGCGCAGCACGGCGCGCACGCGCGCCATGAGCTCCATCATGCCGAAGGGCTTGGAAATATAGTCGTCCGCGCCGGCGTCCAGACCCTCGACGCGGTCAAATTCGGTGTTTTTTGCCGTCAGGATGATGACGGGGAGCTCGGCCGTGGCCGGGCGGGCGCGGAGACGGCGGAGGATGGAGATTCCGTCCTCCTCCGGCAGCATGAGATCCAGCAGCACGAGCTCCGGCAGCTGCCGCTCCAGCGCCTTCCAGAACAGCCCCGGCAGCTCGAAGCCCTCGGCCTCGTAGCCCTGGCTGGCCAGCGCGTATACGACAAGCTTGCGGATGCTGTCGTCGTCCTCCAGCAGATAGATCATGCTCGTCCCTTCCTTCCGTTTTTCCTGGGTGTTATGTTTTATACCATAGAACTATGGTAAAACAGTCATGTTTTCCGCTTGCCCCGCCAGGGGCGAAGAAAACGACTTGAAATCTGTTTAGTATTGTATCATATTTTCCAATGCGAAAACAGATGCTTCCCGAATTTAACATAGATTTAACGCGCAGCCGATGGCAGATTTAACGTTTTTCGGATAGACTTACGCCGAATCCTGCGGATTCCTGCCGGGCGGAGCGTTCCGCCGCGGCGCCGCAAAAGGAGTGTGTTTTCTTTGGGCGTCACCGAGGTCATCTCCCTGCTGTGCGGGGTTGCCCTGTTTCTGTTTGGCATGTCCCTCATGGGAGAGGGACTCAAGCGCGTCTCCGGCAGCAAACTGGAGCCGATCCTCTTCCGTCTTTCCAACACCACGCTGAAGGGCGTGCTGCTGGGCACCGGGGTCACGGCCGTGATCCAGTCCTCCTGCGCTACCTCCGTCATGGTGGTCGGCTTTGTCAATGCCAGGATGATGAAGCTGCGCCAGGCCATCGGCGTCATTCTCGGCGCCATCCTCGGCACCTCCATCACCGGCTGGGTCATCTGCCTGAGCTATATCGAAAACAGCGGCGGCCTGAGCAGCATCCTATCCACCGCCACGCTCACCGGCGTTGTGGCGGTCGCGGGCATCCTGCTGCGCATGGTAGGCAAAAATCCCACCACCCACCACGTGGGCGACATCTGTATGGGCTTCGCGGTGCTGATGGTCGGCATGAGCACGATGAGCGGCGCGGTGAGCGGCCTCGGCAAACAGGCCTGGTTTCTGAATCTCATGAGCTCGATGAAGAACCCCCTGCTGGGCATCCTGGTCGGCGCGCTGTTCACGGCGATCCTCCAGTCCGCCTCCGCAGCAGTCGGTATCGTGCAGGCGCTCTCTGTCACCGGCGTCATGACGCTGGCTGAGTCGATGCCGCTTCTGATGGGCGTGTGCATCGGCGCGGCCGCGCCTGTGATGCTCTCCGCCATCGGCGCGAGCGTCGAGGGCCGGCGCACGGCTTACATTTACCTCGTCGCCTCCGTGATCGGCGTCACGGCCTTCGCCGCGATCTTCCATATCGGTGACGCGATCTTCCATTACCCGTTCATGAACAAGGTCATGAACCCCTTCTCCATCGCCGGCGTCAACAGCGTGCTGCGTCTGGCTATGCTGCTGATCCTGCTGCCCTTTACCGACGTGCTGGAGGCCGTCGTCAGCTTCCTCGTCCCGGAAAAGACGGACGGAGAGCCCGACCCTTCGCTGCGCCTTGAGGAGCGCTTCATCCACCACCCCGCGCTCGCCATCGAGCAGAGCCGCACCACCATCAACGAGATGGCCGAGAAGGCCCGCACCGGACTCGATCTCGCGCTTGATCTGCTTTTCAACTACAATGAAGCGAACCGCGCGCGGGTCGAACAGCTCGAGGCCCAGGTTGACCGCTATGAGGACGTGCTGGGCAGCTACCTCGTCCAGCTCACCGGTCAGGAGCTGAGCGATCTCCAGAACCAGACCGTCACCAAGTACCTGCACACGCTCTCCGACCTGGAGCGCATCTCCGACCACGCGCTGAATATCGCGGAAAACGCCGACGAGATCCACGAAAAAGGGCTGCACTTCTCCGAGGCCGCCCACAAGGAGCTGGATGTGCTGATCGCAGCGGTCAAGAACGTGGTGCAGCTGGCGATCGACTCCTTCCTCTCCGGCGACCTGGATCAGGCGCGGCACGTGGAGCCGCTCGAAGAGGTGATCGACAACCTGTGCGACGCGATGAAGCTCCACCATGTGGAGCGCCTGCAGAAGGGCATCTGCACGATCCAGCAGGGCTTCGTGTTCAACGACTTCGTCACCAACTGCGAGCGCGTGAGCGACCACTGCTCCAACGTAGCGCTGGCGATGCTCGAGCTCAACGCCGGCAACCCCGGCGCGCACGAGCTGCTCAACCGCATCCGCGAGCGCCACACCGGCGATTATGATCGCTACCTCGAGACCTACACCGTAAAGTACGAGATCTGATCGCCTCCGCACAAAGCATCACGAAGCATAAAAAGCGATCCCGGGAAGAAATTTCCGGGATCGCTTTTTTGTTTTTCGCGCTTGCCCCCGGATCACTTGTCCGCGAGCAGGCTGCCGAGCAGGTCGGGGCGGCTGAAGCCCTCGGCGTATGTGAGCTCCTGGGCGGCGGCCGTCTCGTCGAGACGCTCGTTGAACATCGCCTCCGCGGCGAGAACACGGGCGGTGGAGCCGGAGCCGTAAGGATCGAAGGCGGGCGCGTCGGGGTCGAGCGGCAGGCGGAGGATGATGTGCCAGCCGTAATCGCTCTCCACGAGCTCGGCCAGCTCATATTCCCCGACCGAGAGGATGCCGTCCTCGAAGGGCTGCACCATGACGCCCTGGCCGGCCTGGAAGAGATAGCCGTCCGGATAGCTGATTTTTCCGCCGTCCTCGCAGTATTCCTGCTTGAGCTCGGCAAAGCGCGAGACCAGCTTCTCCTGGTCGCGGATGGCCTTGAGCTCGTCGAGGAGCTTCTGCGCCGTCTCGAGCTTCTCCTCTCTCGCCTCGTCGGAGAGCGGCTTGCCGTTCTCGTCGGTGTTCAGGAAGAGGATGTGGGAGGCGTAGACGTAGTTGTTCTCCTTGAGGTAGGCAAGCGCCTCCTCGTCGCTGAGCTTCTCGCCGTTCTCGCCGTAGAGCGCATTGAAGGTGTTGTTGAGCAGATAGTTCTGGGAGATCATGCGGTCATAGAACGCGCGGGACATGTAGCGCTCCGCGAGGTAGGCGTTGAGCTCCTCCTCCGTCGCGCCTTCGCCGAAGTTGTGCTGCAGGATCTGCTCGATGTTGGCCGCCATTTCGGCCTTATCTGCCTCGGTGAGTCCGCCGCCGTTTTCCGCGGCGATCTTCTCCACCGCGATCAGCTGCTTGAGGGTGTTCTCCGTCTGATCCAGGACCAGGTCGGCATAGGTATGTCCCTCGGCGTCATAGGTCGTGCTCCAGTCCATCGCCGTGCCGTAGTAGGCCATCTGGGACTCCTGCTGCGCGATGAGGCTGGTGAGCGTGCCGATATAGGTATTCCAGTCGATCTCCTCGCCGCCGACCTTCATCACGGTCTCACCGGGCTGATGCGCCGCATAGAGCGTCGTAAAACGGTCGCCCGCCGCGGGGCCGAGTGTGACGGCGGAGGGGTCCCCCGCCTGAAAGCTGCCGTCCTTCGCGCCGAACGCAGCGATGCCGACAACGGCGATCAGGCACACGGCGACCAGGATCCAAATCCATTTTTTCATTGTTTTCGTCCCTTTCCAAGAGGATTCTTCGTTCAATATAGCACGCTCGTGCGGATTGCACAAGCCTTTTCAGCTTCCCGCGCCGGTCTCGCCGCCCCAGGCGGCCGCAAAAGCGCGCGCCTCCTCGATGACGCGGTTCTTTGCGCGGATATGCAGGCTCAGGCAGGGCTTCGACCCGGCCTCGACCCGCAGCCGCGCGTTGTATTCCGGCCTTGCGTAGAGCGCGGAGACCTTCATCAGGTCAAAGTCTTTGACGGTAAAGCGCAGGTAGCCGCCCTTCTGGGCGATATCGGTGATGCCGGCGCGCCCGGCCTCGCCGCGCAGCAGCGCCACATGGATCAGCGCGTTCACGCCCGGCGGCGGATCGCCGAAGCGGTCAACAAGCTCGTCGGTGAGATCGTCGGCCTCCTCCTCCGTGCGGATGGCCGCGATGCGGCGGTAGAGATCCATGCGCTGCTCGGAGGAGGGCACATAGCGCTCGGGGATGTTCGCGGCGACGGCGAGATCCGCCGAGCATTCGGCCCGCTGCGGCACCGGGATGCCCCGGGCCTCCAGCACCGCCTCGTTGAGCAGCTTCATGTACATATCGTAGCCCACGTCGATCATGTGGCCGGACTGTTCCGCGCCGAGGAGGTTGCCCGCGCCGCGGATCTCCAGGTCGCGCATGGCGATCTTATATCCGGAGCCGAAGGCGGCAAAGTCACGGATGGCCGTGAGCCGCTTCTCGGCGATCTCGGTGAGCACCTTGTCGCGCCGATAGGTGAGATAGGCGGAGGCGCGGCGGGTGGAGCGCCCGACGCGGCCGCGGATCTGATGCAGCTGCGCCAGACCCAGCTTGTCCGCGTCCTCGATGATGAGGGTGTTGACGTTGGGGATGTCGATACCGGTCTCGATGATGGTGGTGCAGACCAGTACCTGGGTCTCTCCGTTTGCGACGGATTCCATCACGGCCGCGAGCTCCGTCTTGTCCATCTTCCCGTGTGCCACCGCGATGCTGACGCCCTCGAGGAGCTTCTGCAGGCGGATCGCCGTACGGTCGATGTCCTCGATGCGGTTGTGCAGATAATAGACCTGGCCGCCGCGCTGCAGCTCGCGCCGGATGGCGTCAGCCAGCACGTCCCAGTCGTGCTCCATGACGAAGGTCTGCACCGGGAGGCGATCCTCCGGGGGCTCCTCGATGGTGGACATGTCGCGGATGCCGGAGAGCGCCATGTTGAGCGTGCGCGGGATGGGCGTGGCCGAGAGGGTCAGCACGTCCACGCCGCGGGCAAGCTCCTTGATATGCTCCTTGTGGGTCACGCCGAAGCGCTGCTCCTCGTCCACGACCAGCAGGCCGAGATCCTTGAACTTCACGTCCTTGCTCAGCAGCCTGTGCGTTCCGATCACGAGATCGCACTTGCCGGAGGCGAGGTCGGCCACCACCTTGGCGCTCTGTCCGCCGGTCTTGAAGCGGCTGAGCACGCCGATCGTCACGGGGAAGCCGAAAAAGCGCTGCAGCGCGGTCTGGTAATGCTGCTGCGCGAGCACCGTAGTCGGCACGAGGATGGCGGCCTGCTTGCCGTCGAGCACGCATTTCATCACCGCGCGCAGGGCGACCTCGGTCTTGCCGAAGCCCACGTCTCCGCAGAGGAGACGGTCCATTGGGACGGAGGCTTCCATGTCGCGCTTGATCTCGGCCGTGCAGCGGAGCTGATCGTCGGTCTCCGTGTAGCCGAAGTTGTCCTCAAACTCCTGCTGCCACTCGCTGTCCGGCGCGAAGGCGTAGCCGGGGAGACGCTGGCGCTCGGCATAGAGGGCGATGAGCTTCTTGGCCATGTCCTTCGCGGCGCTCTTGGCGCGGCTGCGGGTCTTGGCCCACTCGGTGCCGCCCATTTTGGAGAGCTTGACAGGCTTGTCCTCGCCTGCGCCGGTGTATTTCGACACCATGTCCAGCTGCGTGGCGGGCACGTAGAGCGCGTCCGTCCCAGCGTACTGGAGCTTGATATAATCCTTTTCAAAGCCGTCGACCTGCATCTTCACCACACCGGCGAAGCGGCCGATACCGTGGTTTTCGTGTACCACGTAATCGCCCACCGCGAGGTCGGCGCAGCTCTCGATCCGCTGCTGGCGGGGCGGGAGCTTCTTTTTCGCCTTTTTGCTCCTTGCGCGAAGGAGCTGGGCGTCGGTGAGCACGGCGAGGCGGATACCGGGATATTCCATGCCCGCCGAGAGAGCGCCGACGGCGATGCAGCATTCGCCCGGCTTGGGGAGCGCATCAAGGGGCTCACGCAGGGAGGCCTGGATGCCGTGTTCACGGAAAAACTCCTGCAGCACGCGGGCGCGGCGTTCGTCACCCGCGAGGACGACGACGCGGTAATCCTGCCTGCAGTAGAGCTGCACATCCTCCGCCGCGGCCTGCGCGCTGCCGGCATAGCTTGGCAGCTGCTTGGCGGCGACGGAAGTGAGGGTCCTGGGCGGCACGGGCGTGCGCCCCACGGTAAAGGCGTCCGCCATGTAGAGCGGGAAATCCCGCAGGCACGCGGCGAGCGCGTCCCAGCTGTCGGCAAAGCCCTCGGCGGAGACGGCGATCTGCCCGCGTTTCTGCAGCACCGTCACGTCGTCCGTGAGCTGCTTGATGTAATCCCTGGCCTTTTCGCCGCAGCGTGCGGGCTGATCGAGAAACACGAGGGCGTCTTCCGGGATGTACTGCAGGCCGCTTGCCGCCGGGTAGAGCACGGGCAAATAGCGGTCGGCGTCCGAGAGAAGCACGCCGCTGCGGAGCCTGTCGGCGTCGGCGCGCATATTGGCAGCCAGCGTTCCGGCCAGCTCGCTCCTGCTGCGGCTCAGCTTGCGCGCGGCAAAGCTCTCGATCTCCGCCGCCAGGGCCTCGGGACCGCCCGCAAACAGGCTCGGCAGGCTCTCGGCGGCCGGCAGGATCGTTACGCGCTCGATATTCTCGGTGCGGCGCTGGCTGACCACGTCGAAGTTGACCAGGGAATCCACGTCGTCGCCCCAGAACTCGATGCGCACGGGCTCGCGCCCGGAGGGCGAGAAGAAGTCGAGAATGCCGCCGCGGCGGGCAAACTGACCCGGCCCCTCCACCTGTTCGGTGCGGGTATAGCCGCAGCGGACGAGCGCGTCCTCCACGTCCTCGATGGGATAGCTGCCGGTCGCCTCAAGGGTAAAGGCGGCGCGGCGAAGCGTATCGGGCGGCATCGTGCGCTGCAGCAGCCCGGTGACGGACACGGTCACGACCGGCGCGCCGTTCATGACGGCGGCGAGCGCGGCGATGCGTTTCTGCTCCGCCTGGCGAGAGGCCGCGTCGGTCGGATAGAAGGTGAAATCGCGCATGCCGAGCGTCACGACCGGCTCGCGCAGCAGGGAGCGCAGGTCGTTGGCGAAATTCTCGGCGGCGGTGTCGTCCGGGCAGATGACGAAGAGCGGCAGGCCGCTGCGGACGCGCAGTCCCGCCGCGAGATTGGCGCGGTGGACGGGGGAAAGCCCGGAAACGAGCGCAGGAAGTCCTCCGCTCTCCAGCAGGGAGGGGAGGGCGGCGGCTTCCTTGTTTTCAAATATTTGATTGACTAACAGATCCATAGCGCGGCCAGTATAGCAGATTTTTTCCCCACGCGCAACGGGAAAAAGCGCATCAGGCCGTCGACAATTCGCCGCTCTGGTTTTCTGCTGTTCGCATCGGCCGGTTTTCGTTCCGTTTTTTCATAATGAGCATCGGGCGAATGATTTTTTAGAATGATTACGCCATCCTATCATCATTATCCCTATTCCGCCAGCAGATCCACGTCCTCGAGCGTGAGTCCGGGGTGCAGCGCGAGGTTGATCGCGTAGCCGATCAGCCGCCCGGTCTGCGCCACGGCCTGGTCGATCCCGCGCGGGGTGACGAACATGCCGCGAAGTGCGGCGTCCTCGCCCAGGGCGGAGGCGTCGATCACGGTCGGTACGCCGACAGCGATCACCGGGACGCCGAGGCTCTGCCGATCGAGCGCGGGGCGGTCGTTACCGACGCCGGAGCCGGGGGCGATGCCCGTGTCCGAGACCTGCACGCAGCGGCAGAGGCGAGCGAGATCGCAGCCGGCAAGCGCATCGACGGCGATCACGGCGTCCGGCTTCAGCGTATCCGCCATGGCCTTCAGCTGCTCTGCGCTCTCCATGCCGCTGGTGCCGAGCACCCCGGGCCGCAGCAGCGCCGCCGAGCGAAAGCCCCGGAAGTTCTCCGGCTCGCGCCGCTTCAGGTGCCGCGTCACCAGAACATGGCGCGCGGCACAGCTGCCCACCGCGTCCGGCGTCACCTCGGCATTGCCCAGCGCCGCCACGAGGACGGACTGCAGGCGGCTCTCGTCCAGGCAGCGGCGCAGCAGGGCGGCCAGCGCCGAGGCCGCGGCGGGGAAACCCTCGTCAAAGCGCCGCAGCAGGCGCGGCAGCTCCAGCGTGAAGTAGGAACCGACCGGCTTTTTGAGCGCCTGTGCGCCGCGGGCATCGAGGATCTCCACCTCCGTGACCGCGAGCCCGGCGAGCTTTTCCTCCCGCGCGCGCACGCCGGGCAGCTCCGTCGTCTCCGCGGCGGAGCGCTTCCAAAGGCTATGCGCCTCGCTCGCGAGGTCTGTTCTCCCATTTGTTTCCATTTTTATCTTCCTCCGACACAAGATCTTGTGGGTGTTTTTCAAGAAAAGCATCCCCGGAATCAAGGCAAAAAATTCTTTGATTTAACGTAAAAAAATGCTTGCTTTTCCTATTTTTCTTTGCTATAATACCTAAACGCGAGTTAGTCTTAACTCAATTTTTTAGGAGGAGGTGGCGATCGAAGCATGGCCAATATTAAGTCTTCTGCAAAGAGGGACGAGAAGTCCAAGGAGCTCCGGGCCAAGAACCGCGCGGATAAGACCGAGCTCAAGACCATGATGAAGAAGTTTGACGCAGCTGTTGCCGAAGGCAACCGCGAGACAGCCGTCAGTGCCTATAAAGTTGCTGTTAAGACTGTTGACCGCGCAGCCGGCAAGGGACTGCTGCACAAGAACAATGCAGCTCACAAGAAGTCCGCTATGGCTACGAAGCTCAACGGCATGGAGTAATTCATCCGCAGCAAAAAGGGACGCAGAAATGCGTCCCTTTGGCATATCTATCGGGAGTGTTCGAGAATACAGGATCTGGCAAGCAGCGCGTAGCGCTGCTTTTTTCTTTTCATCATCGCTCCGTGCTAAGACCGTATGCAGGCTTTTTCAAGCCTCTCACGCCGCAGAAGCAATTTCCGCCGGAAAAGATGCTATACCATTATGTATTATTATGCGAACTTCGTTACGTTTTGGCGTATTTTCTGTTCAAATTATTGAACTATTAATGCTGATTGTTCCTGCAGCCTGTGCCCTCTTCTTCTCTCCCGCTTGCCCGGCACGATGTTTCACGTGAAACAAGGAATTGCTTGTTTTGATCTGCAAACAGTATTTCGTACAATACAGTACACAACTGCTGTTTCACGTGAAACAATTCAAGCTCGATAAAAAAATATAATCAAAAGAAAAAGGGCTGATGTTTCACGTGAAACACAAAAAACAGTACCACGATAACGCAGGCCGCGAAAAATCCATAAGAATGATTGAAAAACGACCGGGATGCTGTTATAATATGCCTGCCGAACGAAGCAAGAACAGAACGGTATAAGGACAGAGTACGAATGGCGAAAATAGTAGCGATCACCAATCAAAAAGGCGGCGTCGGGAAAACAACGACAGCCGTGAACCTCTGCGCAGCCCTGACGATACTGGGAAGACGCGCTCTGCTGGTGGACTGTGACCCGCAGGGAAACGCCAGTTCCGGCATGGGCGTATCAAAAAAGACACGCCCGAACACCTACGACCTGCTGATCAACGGCGCGGCGGCAGAGGACTGTGTAGTACAGACCAAATACGGCGCAGTGATCCCGACCGGAAAAGAGCTCGCAGCCGCCTCGGTGGAACTGATCGGCCGGGAAAGGCGCGAATATGTACTCAAATCCGCGCTGATGCCGCTCTACAGCGATTACGACGTGATTTTACTGGACTGCCCGCCTTCTCTCGAGCTGCTGACCGTAAACGCCCTTGTGGCTGCGGGGAGCGTACTGATCCCGATGCAGTGCGAATATTACGCGCTGGAGGGTATCGCGGACCTGATGACAAGTATAAAAATGTGTTCCAAGCGCCTCAATCGAAGCCTGAGCGTGGAGGGAATCATCCTCACAATGTTCGACGGACGGGCCAACCTGACCAATCAGGTGGCTGCGGAGCTGCGAAAATTTTTGGCCGACAAGGTCTATGACACGGTGATCCCGCGCAGCATCCGCCTCTCCGAGGCACCGAGCCACGGGATACCTGGCGTAGCCTATGACAAGGCGAACAAAGGCAGCAAGGCCTACATGGAGCTTGCCGCCGAATTTCTGAGACGGAACGAAGGGAAAATCTGATGGCAAAGAACGAAAAAAAGGGACTGGGCATCGGTCTGGATGCGCTGTTCGGCGCCGAACCCGAAGAGGATGGCTCGGAGCTTCTGATCCTGCCGATCGCCAAGGTCGAGCCGAAGGAGGATCAGCCGCGCGAACGCTTCAACGAGGAGGCCCTGCAGGAGCTGGCGGAATCCGTCGCCCAATACGGCCTCATTCAGCCTATCGTAGCAAGAAGACTTCCCAGTGGCTACTATCAGATTATCGCTGGGGAACGCCGCTGGCGTGCCGCGCGTATGGCGGGACTCACAGAGGTACCTGTACGGGTGATCGAGGCAGACGACCGACGCACCGCGGAGCTCGCCCTCGTAGAAAACCTGCAGCGCGAAAACCTCAATCCCATTGAGGAGGCCAAGGGCTTCCAGGCTCTGATCGACGATTTCGGTCTGACCCAGGAGGAGGCCGCGCACAGCGTAGGGCGCTCCCGTCCGGCTGTCGCGAATGCCCTGCGTCTTCTGAGTCTGAGCCCGGAGGTCATGGAAATGGTCGAAACGGGCGAGCTCTCGGCAGGACACGCCCGCGCTCTCATTCCCCTGAGCGAGCCGAAGCGCCAACTTGAAGCCGCGCAGGAAGTGCTCAGAAAAGGCCTATCCGTGAGAAAAACCGAACTTTTAGCCGCAAAAGCGATACGAGATGCGCAAAAGGAAAGTGAAGAAAGCGCAGAAGATGAGCTGAAGGTTGACTATGCCGCGGAGCTCTCGGACGAACTGAGCCGTGCGCTCGGACGAAAGGTACACCTGAGCGAAGGCCGCCGCGGCGGCCGCATCGAATTGTCATATTACAGCCCGGAGGACAGGGAAGTGCTCATTGACGCCCTGCGCGCCCTGGCAAAATTGAAATACTGAGGAGAATAACCATGCTGGATATCCGATTCATCCGGGAAAACCCCGACCTCGTGCGTGAGAACATCAAAAAGAAGTTCCAGGATCAGAAGCTGCCCCTCGTGGACGAGGTTCTGGAACTGGATCAGAAAAACCGCGCGGCCATCACCGAGGCAAGCGACCTGCGCGCACAGAAAAACAAGCTGAGCAGAGCCAACGGTCCCCTCTTCGGCAAGCTGAAGAAAGCCAAAGAGGAAGAGAGAACCGCCATTCAGGCGCAGATCGACGCCAATATGGACGCCGTCAAGGCCAATGACGAGCGTCTGGCCGAGCTGGAGCGCCTGGAGGAAACGTACGCCGAACGCATCCATGCCTGCCTGCTCTCCATCCCCAATATCATCGACCCTTCCGTGCCCATCGGCCCGGACGACAGCTGCAACGTCGAGGTTGAGCGCTTCGGCGAGCCCCTTGTGCCCAATTTTCCGATCCCCTATCACACAGACATCATGGAGAGCCTCAGCGGCGTAGATATGGACGCCGCCGGCCGCGTCGCCGGCAACGGCTTTTACTACCTGTTGGGCGATATCGCGCGGCTGCACTCCGCCGTGCTCGCCTACGCGCGCGATTTCATGATCGACAAGGGCTTTACCTATTGCATCCCGCCCTACATGATCCACGGCAATGTGGTCGAGGGCGTCATGAGCCAGACGGACATGGACGCCATGATGTACAAGATCGAAGGGGAAGATCTCTATCTGATCGGCACCTCGGAGCACTCCATGATCGGCCGCTTTATCGACCAGATTTTGCCGGAAGAGAGCCTCCCGCAGACGCTCACGAGCTATTCTCCCTGCTTCCGCAAGGAAAAGGGCGCGCACGGTATCGAAGAGCGCGGCGTCTACCGCATCCACCAGTTTGAAAAGCAGGAAATGATCGTCATCTGCCGGCCTGAGGACTCGATGGCCTGGTATGAAAAGATGTGGCGCTATTCCGTGGAGCTCTTCCGCAGCATGGAGATCCCCGTGCGGCAGCTCGAATGCTGCTCCGGCGATCTGGCCGATCTCAAGGTCAAGAGCTGTGACATCGAGGCCTGGAGCCCGCGGCAGCAGAAATACTTCGAGGTCTGCTCCTGCTCGAACCTCGGCGATGCGCAGGCTCGCCGCCTCAAGATGCGCGTCAAGGGAGCGGACGGGAAGATGTACCTGCCGCACACGCTCAACAACACCGTTGCGGCGCCGCCGCGTATGCTGATCGCCCTGCTGGAGAACCACCTCCAGGCGAACGGCAGCGTCACGATCCCGGCAGTTCTACAGTCTTATATGGGTGGGAAGACGATTCTCGTTCCCAATAAGAAATAAAGTGTGTTAATTTATTAACGAGCAGAAAGGAAGGAAAAACTATGAAAAAGTTCTTTGAGGAATTCAAAACCTTCATCTCCAAGGGCAATGTGCTCGACATGGCAGTCGGCGTGATCGTCGGCGGCGCTTTCGGCGCGATCACCTCGTCCCTCGTTGCCAACGTCATCACCCCGCTGCTGGCCTGGATCTTCGGCACCCCCAACACCGACGCGCTGAACATCACCCTGCGCGCGGCTGACGAGGCTGCCGGCACCGAAGCGCTGGTTCTCGGCCTCGGCACCTTTGTCGGCGCCATCATCAACTTCCTGGTCATCGCCCTGGTGCTCTTCTCCGTCATCAAGGCCTTCAACAGGGCCAGAGAGCTTTCCGAGAAGAAGAAAGAGGAGGAGGCCGCCGCGGCCGAGCCCGAGGAGCCCAAGCCCACCACCGAGGAGCTGCTGACCGCCATCCTCGAAGAGATGAAGAAGAAATAAGCAAGGCTTCCTCTGAACGTTCATTCCGGAAGAAAACACGGAAAACAGGCGTGACCGCTTCGGTCACGCCTGTCCTTTTTTGGTGTCAGTATCAGGCCAGGGCAAGCACGCGGGCTTTGTTCCTCCTGGCAACTGTCACAGCGGAATCGGTCTCCTCGCTCAGACCCCATTCGTTTTCCAGCAGCTCGAGGATCCGGTCATAGGTTTTCGCCGCCTGGGTGTAATCGCCCATGATCTCATAGATTTCCGCGATCGCGTCCAGCGCGTCCGTGAATCTGGGGCGCTTCGGGTCTGCGGCAAAGGCCTTCTCATAGATGCCGATCGCCTTCCTGTAGTCGGCCTTTGCGGCATAGTACTGCGCAGTCTCGAAGAGAACGGCGTCGTTCTCCGGCTGCTCCGCCAGAAGCTCCTGCATTATTTTGTCCGCCGCGGGCTCGTCAAAGCGGGCAAGGGCAATGTAGGCGCGGTAAACCCGCTTCATAACGGGATGAGCGCCATTCAGCGTGCTGTAGCGCTCCAGGACTCTTTCCGCCTCGTCGGCGCGGTGATCGGCGAGGAGGTTGTCGATCAGATACGTATAGGGCAGTGATTTGTCCGGGTTGGCCTCTACAAGCTCCCGGTAAAATGCGATGGCCTTGGCGTGGTTGGCCATGTTCCAGTCCCAGACTGTGTGGCCGTCCGTTTTACTTAGGATCCAATAGCTGTCCTTTTTCTCCGGCTGGAAGGCGATAGCCTCCTTCGCGTAGCGGCTCGCCTTCTGACCCTGCGCGTTGCAGCGGTGCCAGTAGAGATAGGCGATGATCTCGGTCGCGCGCTGCTTGTTCTTCTCGTCATGCAGCTCTGTCTGCAGAAAATCCTCAAACTCCCGGTAGACGTCCGCCGGAAGCTCCTCCTCCGCGTCCATGCGGTTCTCGATGCGGTTGAGCCTCTGCTCAGCGGTCAGATCGAACAGATCGTCGATGGTAACGCCGAAGATCTCCGCGAGAAGCGGCAGGGTCGTGATATCCGGCATGGCCGCCGCATTTTCCCACTTGGAAACCGACTGCGGACCGATCCCCAGCTTGTCCGCAAGCTGCTCCTGGGTCAGACCAGCCTTGAAGCGCAGCTGTCTGATTTTCTTTCCCATTTCCATCCTCATAACCTCCTTCAGGATGTTTTCTCTGTATGCTCGCTGTATCGAAGCGTCCTTACGATGATCATTATACGAAGGCTTCCCGCAGGAATCAATAACGCAGCGTTCAAGTATGCTCGCCTGTCGGTGGAGTTGTTCCCGCTCAATTATTATTGAAAAAAACTTGATGGAAAAACGTCGGCGGCGCCTCTCCGACAGGGCGGAAACACGCCTCTCCCTACTTTATTATATATTTAGATCTTGCATGTTTTGGACATATTTGATATAATAAATAAGTTAGATATACTATGCCTTTGAGGTGATGGAAATGAATTCCGTAAACGACGTCTGGCAGGAAGTCCTGCGCATCTTATCGGAAAAAGACCTCGTAACACCCACCGCCATCAACACCTGGTTTGCCGACTGCTCGCCCGTGGAGATAGACGACTGCCGTCTTGTCCTCCACACGACCACGGACTTCAAGCGCAAGATCATCTCCGAGCGCTTTGCCGAGCCGATCAAGAGCGTGCTGAGCGACCTGTTTGCCTGTGACTTTGACCTGCTCGTGCTGGCCGGGGACGAGGTGGACGATTATGACTCCACCAAAAAGTCCAATACGGATTTCCCGGAGATGGACGGCTATACCTTTGACCGCTTCATCGTCGGCAAATCCAATGAGTTTGCCCATGCCGCTGCGCTGGCTGTGGCCGAACGGCCGGGTAAGACCTACAATCCCCTCTTTATTTACGGCAACTCCGGCCTCGGCAAGACCCATCTGCTGCTGGCAATCGGCCAGTACATCCGCTCGCATGACCCTGCCGCCAGGATGACTTATGTGAAGGGCGACGAGTTCACCAATCAGATGATAAAGGCCATCAAGGACGGCACTACGGAGGAGTTCCGCAACCGCTACCGCAACGTCGACCTGCTGTTGGTGGACGACATTCAGTTCATTGCCGGCAAGCAGAGCACGCAGGAGGAATTTTTCCACACTTTCAACAATATCTATGAGGCCGGGCATCAGATCGTCATCACCTCCGACCGGCCGCCGCTCGAGATGAGCCTGCTGGACGACCGGCTGCGCACCCGCTTCGAGGGCGGGCTGATGGCCGATATTCAGCCGCCCGATCTGGAGACGCGGATGGCCATTGCCCGCAACAAGGCCGCTCAGCTTGGTCTGCTGCTCTCGGATGAGGCCGTGACCTATATTGCCACCAACATCACTGCCAACATTCGCCAGCTGGAGGGCGTGATCAAGCGTTTGACCGCCTACAAGGAGCTGCTCGGCACGGAGATCACCCCGGAGGCCGTGGCCCGCGCGATTGAGGACGTGATCCGCATCGGCGACTATATCCCCACGCCGGACAACATCCTGCGCGAGACCGCCAAGTACTACAACGTCAAGGAAGAGGAGATCAAGGGGCAGAGTCGCGCGAAGAACATCGTCATGGCGCGCCAGGTGTCCATGCACCTCATGCGCCAGCTCACGAATCTCTCCCTGAACGACATCGGCGAGCAGCACGGCGGCCGCAACCACGCCACCGTTCTCTCCTCGATCCGCAAGGTCGAGGATCTAGTAAAAAGCGACCCGAAAATGCCAGGCATCATCCGCGACATCACCTCGAACATCACGACCAACACGGGTAATATCTGATTCAGCTTATCAACATCTGTCTGTTGATAAGATAAAGTGATTTGTGGAAACGGCTTTTTTCTCTCCGGCCTGTGGAAAGCTCCAATATTATCCACTTTTTCGTCAACAGAAAAAATCCCGGTGTTCAGCGGCTTTTCTCCGCTTTTCAACAGTTTTTTTCCCTAATACTAATACTACGAAAAAATTAGATACATAGATAGATAAACAGTTTTTTTTGAGGAAGGAAAACGGATCATGAAATTCTCTTGTGAAAAATATCTGCTGCAGGCAGCCTGCTCCACCGCTTCCCGTGCTGCCGCCTCCAAAAGCCCTATTCCCGCGCTTGAGGGTCTGCTGATCGAGGCTGGCGCGGACGTCAAGATCACCGGCTACAATCTGCGCGAGGGCATTTATACCTACATTCCCGCCGATGTGGCAAGCCCCGGCTCTGTTGTGGTGGGCGCGCGCTTCTTCGGCGAGATGATCCGCCGTCTGCCGGACGGCATCGTCAGCGTCGAGGTTGATGATCTGTGCGGTGTGAAGGTGAAATGCGGCCGCAGCGAATTCAATTTCATGGGCATCTCCCCCGAGGACTATCCGGAAATGCCGAAGGTCGACGAGATGAACGCGATCTCGCTGCCGCAGTCGATCCTGCGCAGCATGATAAACCAGACGATTTTTGCAGTTGCCATGAGCGATGTGCGCCCCATCTACACCGGCACGCTCTTCGATGTGGACGAAAACGAGCTGACGCTCGTCTCCGTGGACGGCTACCGTCTTGCAAAGCGCACGGAAAAGCTTGAAAACGCCAATATGGATCCCTGCAGTTTCGTCGTTCCCGGCTCTGCGCTGCAGGATGTGGAGCGTGTCTGCGAGGATTCGGACGATCCGGTATCCATCTCCGTCGGTGCCAAGCACATCTCCTTCACCATCGGCCAGACCGTGGTGATCTCCCGCCGTCTGGAAGGGGAATTCCTCAATTATCGCCGTTCCATTCCCGAGAATTTCCGCCATGTCGTGAAGGTCGATCGGGATGAGATCATGTCGGTCATCGACCGTGTGGCCCTCATCGTCAGCGAGAAGAACTCCAGCCCCGTGCGCATGATGTTCCAGGACGGGCGGATCGACTGCCTGTGCGTCACGCCCATCGGCAAGGCGGAGGACGTCTGCTCCTGCGAGGGCAAGGTCGAGGATCTGGAGATTGGCTTCAACGACCGCTATCTGATGGACGCGCTCAAGGCCGCCGGCAAGGATGAGCTGAATATCTGCCTCAACACGGCCTCCTCCCCCTGCATCATCCGCGCCGCCGACGGCAGCGACAACTTCACCTATATGATTCTGCCCGTCCGCCTGCGCGCCGGGGAGTAAGCGAGAAAGCTCCCGCTCTGAGGGAGCGGATTGAATACTGTTCTATCTGCCTGAAAAAGGAGAAATATGGAAATCATCACCATAGACACTGAATATATCAAGCTCGACGCGCTGCTGAAGTTTGCCTCCCTCGTCGGAAGCGGCGGAGAGGCCAAGTTTGCCATCGCTGAGGGACTCGTGAAGGTCAACGGAGAGGTCTGCACCCAGCGCGGGAAGAAGCTCCGCCCGGGCGACGTCGTGGCCTTTGACCGCTTTACCCTGAAGGTTGAGGGCGCATGAGAGTCGAAAAAATCGCCCTGAACGGCTTTCGCAATTACGAATGGGAAACGGTGGAATTCGACCCCGGCACCAACGTGATCTGCGGGCAGAACGCCCAGGGCAAGACCAATCTTCTCGAGGCTGTGTACATGCTCTCCATGGGACGCAGCTTCCGTACGCGCTTTGACCGCGAGCTTGTCGGCTTTGATTTTTCGGAGGGGGAGATCCTCGCCGAGGTCTTCAGCCACGAGCGCGATCAGACCGTAAATATCAAATTCCGCCCCGGCCAGGCCAAGAAAATCCTGGTCAACGGCGTGCGTAAGACCGCCTCGGAGCTCTCCACGGTCGTCAATACCGTACTTTTCTGCCCGGACGATCTCAACCTCATCAAGGAGGGGGCCTCCGTGCGGCGGCGCCTGCTCGACAATGCGATCAGCCAGATCCGCCCGCGCTACGCGGAGATCCTCTCGGAATTCAACAAATACTACGAAAACAAGACCCGCATCCTCAAAGACTGGCACGAAAAACCCGCTCTGCTCGACACGCTGGACGAGTTTTCCGACGGGATGGCCCGCGCCTCGGCGCAGATAATCCGCTATCGCGCGTCCTTCGCCGCCCGGCTCAACGAGGTCGCCCCGGCGATCCACCGGGAGTTTTCCGGCGAAAACGAGGAGATCAGGATCGACTACAGGACCGTGAGCACCGTTCGTGACCCCTTTGCCAGCGCAAAGGAGATCTATTACGATATCTGCGAGCACCAGGAGGCGCACCGCCAGGCGGAGCTGGAGAGCGCTCAGTGCCTCACCGGCGCGCACAAGGACGATCTCGAAATCGCCATCAACGGCCGCAGCGCCCGGAGCTTTGCCTCCCAGGGCCAGACCAGGACGGCGGCCCTGTCCCTGAAGCTCGCCGAGCGGGAGATTTTTATCTCCGAGACCGGCGAGGCGCCCATCCTGCTGCTCGACGACGTGCTCTCCGAGCTCGACCGGAAGCGGCAGGAGTTCGTTCTCAACCGCCTCTCCGGCGGGCAGACGCTCATCACCTGCTGTGAGGACGCCGACATCTCCCGCCGCACCGGCGGCCGCGTTCTGTTTGTGGAAAAGGGCAGGATCAAGGCATAATCATCTCAGGCCGAAAGGAAGAAAATCATGGCATTCGGCACGGCATTTGGCCGGAAAAGCGGGGAAAACAGCCCTCTTTTCGGACAATTCATTCATTTGGGAAAAGGAACGGTCGTGAGCGCCGGGAGTATCCTCGGCATCTTCGACCTTGACAATACCACGCAGTCCCGCATCACGAGAGACTATCTCGCCCGCGCCGAGAAGGCGGGGCGGGTCGTCAGCGCCGCGGAGGATCTCCCCAAATCCTTCGTCGTGTGCAGCGATGGGGACAGGACGACGGTCTATCTGAGCCAGATGGCCGCCGCCACGCTCCTGAAGAGAGCGGAAGAAACGGAGGCAAAGCATGGCTGAACTCAATCTTGATACCAAAGTAACACAGGAATATGACGCATCTCAAATCCAGGTCCTCGAAGGGCTGGAGGCCGTCCGGAAACGTCCCGGTATGTACATCGGCTCCACCTCCTCTTCGGGCCTTCATCATCTTGTCTACGAAATCGTCGACAACTCCATCGACGAGGCCCTTGCTGGCTTCTGCACCCACATCGAGGTGACGATCGAGAAGGGCGACGTGATCCGCGTGGCCGACAACGGCCGCGGCATCCCCGTGGATATCCAGGAGCAGACCGGCAAATCCGCCCTCGAGGTGGTCTTTACGGTGCTGCACGCCGGCGGCAAGTTCGGCGGCGGGGGCTACAAGGTCTCCGGCGGTCTGCACGGCGTCGGCGCCTCAGTGGTCAACGCCCTCTCCGAGTGGCTGGAGGTCCAGGTGCACAAGGACGGGCAGATCCATCAGATGCGCTTCTCCCGCGGCGACATCACCGAGGCCATCCACGTTGTCGGCAGGACGGACCGCACCGGCACCACGGTGCGCTTCAAGCCCGATCCCGAGATGTTCGACGATACGGTATACGACTATGATATCCTGCGCACGCGCATGCGCGAGCAGGCCTTCCTGAACGCTGGGCTGCGCATCACGCTCAGCGATGAGCGCGAGGAGGAGCCCAAGGTCAAAACCATGTGCTATGAGGGCGGCATCCGCGAATTCGTGGCCTACCTCAACAAGCACAAGAACCCCATCCACCCGGAGGTCATCTATCTCTCCGGCAGCAAGGACGACGCCGTGGCCGAAATCGCCCTGCAGTACAACGACGGCTACAACGAGAACCTCGTATCCTTCGCCAACGACATCCATACCCCCGAGGGCGGCATGCACGAGACCGGCTTCAAGACGGCGCTCACCCGCGTCATCAACGCCTACGGGCAGAAGAACAATATCATCAAGGGGGACGACAAGGTCTCCGGCGACGACGTGCGCGAGGGCATCTCGGCAGTCATCTCCGTGAAGCTCCCGGAGGCGCAGTTCGAGGGACAGACCAAGCAGAAGCTCGGCAACGCCTATATCCGCACCCTCGTCGACGGCATCGTGAATGACCAGCTCACCGCCTACCTCGAGGAGCATCCCCAGACGGCCAAGGCCATCCTCGAAAAGGCCATGATGGCCAACCGCGCCCGCGAGGCCGCGCGCAAGGCGCGCGAATCCGTTCGCCGCAAGACCGGCCTCGAGAGCGGCCAGATGCCCGACAAGCTGCAGGACTGCAACGAACGCGACCCATCGCTCTGCGAGATCTACATCGTCGAGGGCGATTCCGCCGCCGGCTCCGCCATCCAGGGGCGCGACAGCCGCTTCCAGGCGATCCTCGCGATGTGGGGCAAGATGCTCAACGTCGAGAAGGCCCGCGCCGACAAGATCTACGGCAACGATAAGCTCTATCCTCTCATCGTGGCGCTCGGCGCCGGCATCGGGGACGAGTTCAACATCGAAAAGCTCCGCTATCATAAAATCATCATCATGGCCGATGCCGACGTTGACGGCAGCCATATCCGCACCCTGCTGCTGACCTTCTTCTTCCGCTACATGCGCCCGCTCATCGAGCACGGCTATGTCTACTCGGCCGTCCCGCCGCTCTACAAGCTCTCGCGCGGCAAGCAGCAGCGCGTCGCCTACTCCGACGAGGAGCGCGACCGTCTGAGCAAGGAGATGCGCGGCGACAACTCCAACGTAAAGATCGACATTTCCCGCTACAAAGGTCTCGGCGAGATGGACCCGCACGAGCTCTGGGAGACCACCATGGACCCCGAGCAGCGCACCCTGCGCCGCATCACGCTCAACGACGCCATCCAGGCCGACGAGGTATTCACCGTGCTCATGGGCGAGGAAGTGGAGCCGCGCCGCGAGTGGATCGAGGAAAACGCACGCTATGTCGTGAACCTCGATATTTAAGCGCGGATAAGGAAAGGATCGAAAATGACACATAAGAGAGACTACAAACCGGAAGATATCGCTTTCCCCAATCAGGTCATTACGGAGTCTGAGCTGGTAAGCGAAATGCAGACCAGCTATATCGACTACGCCATGTCCGTCATCGTTGGCCGCGCCCTGCCCGACGTGCGCGACGGCCTGAAGCCTGTGCACCGCCGCATCCTCTACGCCATGTATGAGGATGGTCTGACGCGAGACAAGCCCTACCGCAAGTGCGCCACCGCCGTCGGCGATGTGCTGGGCCGCTACCACCCCCACGGCGACGCGAGCGTGTACGACGCTCTCGTGCGCATGGCGCAGGATTTCTCCCTGCGCTACCCCGTCATCGACGGTCACGGCAACTTCGGCGACGTGGACGGCAATCCCCCCGCCGCTTACCGATACACCGAGGCGCGCCTGGCCAAGCTCGCCGAGGAGATGCTGCGCGATATCGACAAGGAGACGGTCGACTGGGACCCGAACTTCGACGAGACGCGCAAGGAGCCGCGCGTGCTGCCCTCCCGCTTCCCAAATCTGCTCGTGAACGGCTCGAGCGGCATCGCCGTCGGCATGGCGACCAATATCCCGCCCCATAACCTCTCGGAGGTCATCGACGCCTGCGTCTGCGTGCTCGAAAACCCGGACGCCGGACTCGGCGAGCTGATGCAGCACATCAAGGGGCCCGACTTCCCGACCCGCGGCATCATCATGGGCCGCGCCGGCATCCGCCAGGCCTACGCCACCGGGCGCGGCAAGGTCGTCGTGCGGGCGCGCACGGAGTTCGAGGAGCACGGCCAGGGCCGCACCCGCATCATCGTGACGGAGCTGCCCTACCAGGTCAACAAGAAGATGCTCATCAAGAACATTGCCGACCAGGTGCATGACAAGCGCCTGGAGGGCATCTCCGACCTGCGCGACGAGACCGACCGCAACGGCATGCGCATCGTCATCGAGCTCAAGCGCGACGCAAACCCCCAGGTGGTGCTCAACCGCCTCTTCGCCCAGACCTCGCTGCAGTCGAGCTTCTCGATCACCATGCTGGCTCTCGTCAACAACCAGAGCCAGCCGAAGATCCTCTCCCTGCGGCACATCCTGGACGAGTATCTGAGCTTCCAGGAGGAGGTCATCGTCCGCCGGACGAAATACGACCTGCGCAAGGCCGAGGAGCGCGCCCATCTGCTCGAGGGCCTGCTTATCGCCCAGGACAACATCGACGAGGTCATCCGTATCATCCGCTCCAGCTACGACGACGCCAAGCAGAACCTCATGGCGCGCTTCGGCCTGGACGACGTGCAGGCTCAGGCCATTTGCGACATGCGCCTGATCGCCCTGCAGGGGCTCAACCGCGAGAAGCTGGAGGGAGAATATCGGGAGCTCGAGGGCAGGATCGCCTATTTCAAGGAACTGCTGGCCGACCCCGAAAAGATCAAGGGCGTGCTGAAGGACGAGCTGATCGCCCTGCGCGACAAGTACGGCGACACGCGCCGCACCGAGATCCAGGACGTGCTCAACGAGATCGACGCCGAGGACCTCATCGAGGAGGAGGAGTGCGTCTTCACGCTCACCCACGGCGGCTATATCAAGCGCCTGCCCGTGAGCGAATACCGTGCCCAGGGCCGCGGCGGCCGCGGCGTGCGCGCCATGGCCACCAAGGAGGAGGACTATGTGGACACGGTCTTCACCGCCTCCACGCATGACAACATCCTCTTCTTCACCGATCTCGGCCGCGTCTTCATCAAGAAGGGCTATATGATCCCGGAGGCCGGCCGCGCCGCCCGGGGAAGCAACATCATCAACTTCATCCAGACCGATCCCGGCGAGAAGATCAGCGCCATGATCCGCGGCCGCGGCTTCGAGGAGGACAAGTACCTCTTCTTCGTCACGCGCATGGGCACGGTCAAGCGCATGAGCCAGTCCGCCCTGCGCAACATCCGCGCCAACGGCATCCGCGCCCTCGGCCTCGACGAGGGCGACGGGCTGATCGCCGTGCTCCCCACCGACGGGGACGAGAACATCTTCATCGCCACACACGACGGCATGTCCGTCTGCTTCAACGAGAACGACGTGCGCCCGATGGGCCGCACCGCCGTCGGCGTGCGCGGCATCCGCCTGCGCGAGGGCGACTATGTGGTGGGCGCGGGCAGCTCCGGCGCAGGCGCGCAGGTGCTCAGCATCACCGAAAACGGTTACGGCAAACGCACCGGGCTGGAGGAATACAGCGTCCACGGCCGCGGCGGCATCGGCGTGCGCAACTACAACGTCACCGACAAGACCGGCCCCGTGACGGCCGTCACGATGTGCTTCGGCGGGGAAGACCTGCTCGTCATCTCCGACGACGGCACGATCATCCGCATGGCCGTCGACCACATCTCCCTCCAGGGCCGCTCCACCCAGGGCGTGCGCGTGATGCGCCTCGCCGAGGGCAGCCGCGTCATCTCCATCGAGAAGACCGAGCGCGAGGGTGACGAGGACGAGGCCGCGGAGGACGCCGCCAATACCGAAGACGGACAGGAAGGCCCGGAGGAATAATCCCCTTGTGACACAGGGCGGCAGCCCGGAAAGGGAGGAAAAAGAATGGGAGAAAACAAAAAGCCCGACCAGAAGAAAAGCGCGCTTCCGTTACTCGGCTCGGTTATCCTGACCGTCCTGATCGGCGCGGTCTGGGAGAAACTGGACCGCAGCATTTTACCGGTGATTTTCGTCGTGCTGTCGGTAGCGCTGATCGCGGCTGCGGTGATCGGCGCGCTGCGCAGAGCCGCCGGCGCCGCCTCCGAAGCGTCCTGGAAGCCCCAGCGCGCCTTACAGAGCGTGCCGCTGAGGCTCTTCGGCAAGAAGGAGGACTGCGACTACGGCGAGGTCAACCATCGCTATTCGCACGACACCCAGCGCCGCCTCGAGCAGCTCAACGGCTTTCTCCGGAGCGGGCTGATCGACCGGGAGGAATACCGGGTGCTCTATCGGAAATACACGCAGGAGAGCGGAGAATAAGCCCTGCACGGCACAGGAGCATGGCCCGCAGGACAGGGAGCAAGGCAGAAGGAGGAGCATGCTATGGAAGCCAGCGTCATGGTGGCGATCGTGATCGCCATCGTCATCAACGTCCTCAGCGCCCGCAAGAAGCTGAAAGCGCAGCAGGATAAGAAGCGGCCGGTCGAGCGCACTGCCGCCCGCACGCCCACCGTCCCGCTGCACCGCCCCGCGCCGTCCATGGAGCATCGGCCGAGCGCGCCTGTGCGCTCCTACAACCAGGCCGGGCTCGACCATTTTGCGCGCGACAAGGCGCGCCGCATCGCCCAGCTGGACGAATGGCTCAAAAACGGCCTCATCGACAAGGCGGAGTACAACGTGCTGAAGGACCGCTTCCAGCGCGGCGTGTAAACCGTCCCGGTACTCCCACACAGGAGAGACAAGCTATGAAAACGGTAGAATTGTATACGGACGGCGCCTGCAGCGGCAACCCCGGCCCCGGCGGCTGGGGTGCCATTTTGCGCTACAACGGCGTCGAAAAAGAGCTCTCCGGCGGGGAGGAGATGACCACCAACAACCGCATGGAGCTCACCGCCGTGATCCAGGGCCTGCTGGCCCTCAGGGAGAGCTGCGTGGTCGAGCTCTATTCCGACTCCAAGTACGTCATCGACGCGCTGGAGAAGGGCTGGGCCTGGGGCTGGCGCAGAAAAGGCTGGATCAAGGCGGACAAGAAGCCCGCCCTGAACCCGGATCTCTGGGAGATGCTGCTCGGCCTCACAAGCCAGCACGAGATGCATTACCACTGGGTCAAGGGACACGCCGAGAACGAATTCAACAACCGCTGCGACCGTCTGGCGGTCGCGGAGAGAGAGAAATTCGCATGAACTACAACCAGAAACCGCTGAAGATCTTCATCCACTATATCGCAAAGCACAAAAAGCTCTTCTGGATCGACATGGCCTGCGCGCTGATGGTCTCGCTGATCGACCTGATCTTCCCCTATGCCTCGCGCATGAGCATGAACCGCCTGCTCCCGCAGGGACTCTACAAGACCTTCTTCGCCGTCATGCTCATCCTCATCCTGGCCTATCTCGGCAAGGCGCTGCTCTACTATGTCATCACGGTGCTCGGCCACAAGATGGGCGTTCTCACCGAGGCCGACATGCGCCGCGACATCTTTTCGCATATGCAGGATCTCTCCTGCGGCTTCTTCGACAAAAACCGCACCGGCGTCCTGCTCAGCCGTATCACGAGCGATCTCTTTGAGGTCACGGAGCTGGCCCACCACGGGCCGGAGAACATCATCATCTGCTCGCTCACCATCGTGGGCGCGCTTGTTGTGATGTTCGTGATGCACTGGCAGCTCGCGCTGGTGCTGGCCATTGTCCTGCCGCTCACGCTGGGCTTCACGCTGTCGCAGCGCGTGCGCATGAAGAAGGCCAATATCGAGGTCAAGCGAAAGACCGCCGAAATCACCGCCGCCATTGAGTCGAGCATCTCCGGCGTGCGCACCGCCAAGGCCTTCGCCAACGAGCACATGGAGATCGAGAAGTTTGACCGCGCCAACACCGTCTTCAAGGGCGCAAAGGTCGAATACTACCGCAGTATGGGGCTCTACATGAGCGGCATGGAGTTCACCACCGGCGTCCTGCAGGTGCTGGTCATTGCCGTCGGCGGCCTGCTCATCATGAGAGGAAAGATGGACTATGTCGACCTCGTGACCTTTACGCTCTACGTCTCCACTTTTGTGACTCCGCTCCGCAAGCTCGTGATGTTCGCCGAGCAGTACATGCAGGGCAGCGCCGGCTTCTCGCGTTTTCTGGAGATCATGCGCACCGAATCCCAGGTGAAGGACGCGCCCGACGCGAAGGAGCTCGGCCCCATCGAGGGCCGGATCGACCTCGAGCATGTGAGCTTCCACTATGACAACGGCGTGCCCGTGCTCACGGACATCGACCTGCACATCGCCCCCGGCCAGTGCGTGGCCGTCGTCGGTCCCTCAGGCGGCGGCAAGACCACCATGTGCCAGCTGATCCCCCGCTTTTATGACGTCTGCGGCGGCGCCGTCCGCGTTGACGGGCAGGACGTCCGCTCCGTCACGCAGCGCTCTCTGCGCCGTAATATCGGCATTCTGCAGCAGGATGTGTTCATGTTCGCCGGTACCGTGCGCGAGAACATCCGCTACGGCCGTCCCGACGCTACCGACGAGGAGATCGAGGAGGCGGCAAAGCGCGCCGAGATCCACGAGGAGATCATGGCCATGCCAGACGGCTACGACAGCTACATCGGCGAGCGCGGCGTGATGCTCTCCGGCGGTCAGAAGCAGCGCATCTCCATCGCCCGCGTCTTCCTCAAGAACCCCAAGGTGCTCATTCTCGACGAGGCGACCTCTGCGCTCGACACGGTCACCGAGCAGCGCATTCAGAAATCGCTCGACGAGCTGAGCCAGGGCCGCACCAGCATCATCATCGCCCACCGTCTCTCCACCGTCCGCCACGCGGATCTGATTGCCGTCGTAGAGGGCGAACGGATCGTCGAGCGCGGTTCGCACGAGGAGCTCATGGCGCTCAACGGCGTCTACGCCGCACTCTGCCGCGCGCAGGAGCTGGGCTGAGACGCGCACAGGGGCGCCCACAGCGCATTTTCACGACAGGAGGCATCGTTATGCTCACCATCCGCAAGGGAGGGCACACAGACCTCTCCCACATCTACAGCGCCTTCGACATGGATTTCGACAAGCGCGAGCTGCTGCCCAAGCTGGCCATCCACAAGGGCCTGCTGCACGGCGATCTCGACCTGCTGCTCTTTGAGGACGACGCAAGCAAAATGACCCTCGGCTATGCTCTGGTCTTTCCCCGCGGCGTCTATGGCTACGCGCTGCTCAAATACTTCGGCATCCTGCCCTGGTACCGGGAAAAGGGCGTCGGCGTGCAGGCCATGCGCCTGCTCCACAAGTATTACGCCGATAAGCAGGGCATCCTCGCCGAGCTTACGGTCTTCGACGAGGAGGGCAAGGATGACTACATGCGCAAGCTGCGCAAATTTTTCGCCCGCTTCGGCTATGTGGAGGTACCCTGCGATTACCGCCTCGGCGGAGCCGAGGTCGAGCTCATGGTCAAGCCGATCAAGGGCACGGCGGATATCGCGCCGGTCGCCCACCGTGTGATCCGCGATTTCTACTCTCGCGTCCTCCTGCCGACCACCGCGCAGAGGATGATCGACATTCGCAGAAAGGCCGAAGAATGAAGGACTTCGATGCCGTCCTCTTCGATATGGACGGTGTGATCTTCGATTCGGAGCGCGTCCAGCGCGCGATCTGGTGCGAGCTCGCGGCGGAGCAGGGGCTGGGTGATATGGAACGGGTCTATGCCCGCTGCATCGGCGTCACCGTCCCGGCGACCGGCGAGATCCTGCGCGAAGCCTATGGGGAGGCTTTCCCCTGGGAGCGCTTCCGGGAGGAGACCACCCGGCGCTACCGCGCGCGATACGGCGGCGGCCGTCTGCCGCTCAAGCCCGGCGCGTCCGTCCTGCCCGCGCAGCTGCGCGCGGCGGGCAGGCACCTCGCGCTCGCGTCCTCCACGCCGCGCTCGCTCGTGGAGACCTGGCTGGAAGGAGCCGGGCTGGCCGACGTCTTCGATGCCGTCGTGACCGGCGACGAGGTCGCGCACAGCAAGCCGGACCCGGAGATCTTCCTGCTGGCGGCGGCGCGCCTCGGCGCAGAGCCTGCCCGCTGCTATGTGATCGAGGACAGCTTCAACGGCGTCCGCGCGGGGCATGCTGCCGGGATGCACACGCTCATGGTGCCGGATCTGCTCGTGCCGGACGGGGAGATGCGCCGATTGGCCGAGGCGATCCTCCCCGACCTCCCCGCTGTCTGGCGGTATCTCTCTGCATGAAAAAAACGCCGCCCGGTTAGGGCGGCGTTTTTGCGCGCGGTCTTGGCTTTTCATATGAGAAAAACATGCGCCGAACATTTTTTCTTTCCCCGCCATCGTTTTTTTCTTGACAAGCGAAGAGGGATACAGTAGAATGTGTGCAACTTGTTTTGAAAATTTGAAATAGAGTATGTGAACTTTCAGAATACAGAAATGAGGCGGCGATACGGTGGATCTGTTTGAAAAGTGCGAAAAATACAAGATCGTGGAGGAATACCGCGAAAAAGGCATCTATCCCTATTTCCACGCGCTTGAGACCCGGCAGGACGTTGAGGTCATCATGGAGGGCAAGCGGCGCATCATGCTCGGCTCGAACAACTACCTCGGCCTCACCACCGAACCCTCCGTTATCGAGGCCGGCGTCCGTGCCTTCGAGCAGTACGGCTCCGGCTGCTCCGGCTCCCGTTTCCTCAACGGCACGCTCACGATGCACCTCGAGCTGGAGAGAGAGCTGGCGGAGTTTGTGCATAAGGAGAGCGCCGTCACCTTCTCGACGGGCTTCCAGTCCAACCTCGGCATCATCAGCGCCCTCGTCGGCCGCGGAGACTACGTGATCTGCGACCGGGAGAACCACGCCAGCATCTACGACGGCTGCAAGCTCAGCTACGGCAAGATGCTCCGCTACAAGCATAACGACATGCAGGAGCTCGAGCGGCTTCTGCAGCAGGTTCCGGAGACGGCGGGCTGCCTCATCGTGACGGACGGCGTTTTCTCTATGGGCGGCGATATTGCCGACCTCCCCTCCATCTGCGCTCTGGCGGAGAAGTACGGCGCGCGCGTGATGGTGGACGATGCCCACGGCCTCGGCGTGATTGGCGAGGGTGGCCGCGGCACCGCGAGCTATTTCGGCCTGGAGGACAAGGTGGACGTGCTGATGGGTACCTTCTCCAAATCCCTCGCGAGCCTGGGCGGTTACATGGCCGCCTCCGCAAAGGTCTGCGAGTACGTGCGGCATAACTCTCGCCCCTTTATCTTCTCGGCCTCTATCCCGCCCTCCGCCTGCGCCACCACGCTCGCCGCGCTGCGCCATCTGAAGGCGCATCCCGAGCTGCCGCAGCATCTGCTGGAGCTGGCCTCCTACACGCGCCAGGCTTACAAGGCCGCCGGGCTCAGGATCCGCGAGTCCGAGACGCCGATCATCCCCATCTACACCTACGATGTGGAGACCACGCTGCGCAAGAACAAGGAGCTCTATGAGGCAGGCGTGTATGTCAACCCCGTCCTGCCCCCTGCCACTGCGCCGGGCGAGTGCCTGCTGCGCACCAGCCTCATGGCTACCCATACCAAAGAACTCATCGACGAGGCCGTCGGCATCATGGCGGAGGTCCTGCTGAAGGACTGAAGCGAAAAGCGAAACGAACGAATAAAAAGGTCACCCTCTTGTTGGGCGGGTGTCGTAAAACAGTTTTATAGTGTTTTGCAGGGACGGCATGACTTTCGGGTCATGCCGTTTCCTGTTTCATCAGTTCATCCA